>Ga0172378_10000496_pt1 | contig 34591 bp, 47 predicted proteins | sample GrowelOW332metaG_FD_119755 | JGI IMG/M metagenome (GOLD analysis project Ga0172378, IMG submission 119755) | Groundwater microbial communities from an aquifer near a municipal landfill in Southern Ontario, Canada - Pumphouse #3_1 metaG | ecosystem: Environmental > Aquatic > Deep subsurface >...
CATTCACCTCAATAGAAAAAAACTACCCCACAAACTCGTATTTTCTGTATAACGGAACAGGCTTTCAATATCTGTCCGAATTGCAGCAGGTAGATTTCACAAACACCGACAGCACCTCTGAGGGATATATCAAAAACAATCCGTTTACAGTCAGTGCGGCTGTCGGCATTGCCGCTCCGACCTGCACGGCTTCGGGGCAGTATTCCCACGCAGAAGGGAAAAGTACGCTTGCTTCGGGGGAGTATTCCCACGCAGAAGGGGCCGACACTATTGCCGAAGGATACAGCTCGCATGCTTCGGGAAAAAACACGGCGGCATACGGCAGTTATTCCTTTTCGGCAGGGTTTTACACCCGTGCATATGGTAGTTATCAGCTTGCATCCGGAAAATACAATATAAACGATCAGAACTCTCTCCTGCTTATAGGAAACGGAACAGGATTCAATGCCCTTTCAAATGCGATGCGTGTTGACGGCAGCGGAAATATGTATATTGCCGGCACATACAACACCACCGGCGCTGACTATGCGGAATATTTCGAATGGACGGACGGAAATCCGAACAGCGAGGACAGACGGGGTTATTTCGTATCACTTGCCGGCGATAAAATCGTCAAGAGCGGCACAGACGTTATCGGAGTTGTCACAGACAATGCCTCTGTCATCGGAAACAGCTTTGACGACGAATGGAACGGCAAATATGTGCGTGACGCTTTCGGAAAAATTCAAACGCAGCTTGTGACAATTCCTGCCGAGGACATCACCGAAACAGACGAAAACGGCGAGCAAATCGTCATTGAAACGATTCCCGAGCATACCGAGGTTCAGCCGCTCATCAGCCCCGAATACAATCCCGAAATGCCGTATGTTCCACGCTCAGAGCGAAAAGAATGGTCTACAGTCGGACTGCTTGGGCAGTTAATCGTTCGTGACGATGGAAGTTGCACAGTCGGCGGACGCTGTATGCCGAACGAAAACGGTGTTGCAACAGCAGCGGAGGACGGATACAGAGTTATAAAGCGTATCAATGAAAGCACAATCAAAATAATATTTGTAACGAGGTAAAAAAATGAAAGAAAACACCCTAAAGGCAGTCATAGCAATAACGCTCACCGCTCTGTCAGCCTATTTCAACGCTCTTTTTGTTCCGTTGGTGGTATTGGTCGCCGTGATGATAATCGACTACATAACAGGCATAACAGGGGCATACGTGACACGTCAGCTTTCATCACGGACAGGCATTATCGGCATAATTAAAAAAATATGTTATCTGATTGCAGTCGCCGTCGGAATGGTAACAGATTGGGTGATATGCTCTGCCGCCGTTCGGATAGGCATTGAAATGCCGTCGATTAATATTTTCGGCTTGCTGGTCGTTGTATGGCTGATACTTAACGAGCTTATTTCGATTTTGGAAAATTTAGGCGAAATCGGCGTGCCGCTTCCGATGTTTTTATCAAAAATTATTCAGCATTTGAAAACTGCGGTCGAGAAAAAAGGTGATTCCGATGCAGCTACATAAGGGCGGTGCGATACAATCCGCCCCCGACAGCAGAGATTACAGAATTGACAGATGCATGGAGCTGTCCTCGGGCGGAGAAGCTTTACCCGAAGAATTCGAAGTGTCATGGCTGCCGTCTGAAATGAAAAACCAAGGAATCGTGCAGAGCTGCACAGGGCAGGCAATGTCAACCATATTCGAATGTATCTACCATGCAAAGACAGGCGAAGGCAGACAGTTTTCTACTGCGTGGCTGTATGGAAACCGCCGTGAATTCGATTATGACGGCAAAGGCATGATAATGCGAATCGCCGCTAAAAATGCAGCAAAGTACGGAGATGTATTTTCTGAAACGTGGGACAGCAAAGCAGAGGTGAAAAAAGTCGTTGATGAATTTGAAGCGGTATTCGCAGAAAAAGAGCCGTATTCGAAAAAATTAATCAAAGAATATATCAGCCTGCGCTCCGAGGATGAGGTCAAGTCATTTTTGATAAAATACGACATTCCGATATTCGTGAACTGCGATATGTCCGCAATGTGTCCTGTTTGGTCGGGACTGCACGCACTCGCACTATACGGCTACGACAAAAAATATTATTATTGCCGTAATAGTTGGGGCGATTATTATCCGACAGTAAAACTAAAATTTGACGATTTAAAAGAGAAATGGGGTATTGTACCGATGTCAGAAACAAAATTCACAGACATTGAGTCCGGCAGATGGTCGGAGGAAGCAATCAAAGCAGCTGCAAACGACGGCATTATAAAGGGTTATCCCGACGGCGCTTTCATGCCTGAAAAGCCGCTTTCCCGAGAGGAAATAGCCGTCATATGGCAGCGAATGAAAAACTATTGCGAGGAGCATTACCAAAAAAACCTGTAAAGCCGATTCTCGGGACTTATAAAATCACCTCGAGTTTCGGCTGGAGAACGCTTTTCGGCAAAAACGATTATCACAACGGAATTGATATTGTTACAGATAATGACATGGTGGTTTCGCCGCAGAACGGCATTGTCAAAATGTCGGCATACGGAACGGAATGCGGAAATCAGATTGAAATTCTGACAAGCGACAACAAAACGCTTTTCTTTTGCCATATGGCTGACAGAAAAGTCAAAGCCGGAGCAAAGGTCAGCCGAGGGCAAGTCATAGGCACAGTCGGCAGCACCGGCACGAAATGCTTCGGAAAGCATCTTCATTTCGGAGTTTATCGTGGCGCAAGGGCGGCGAACGTGTTGATTAATCCATGCGAATATCTGAATATTTGATTTGTTGAAGGGCAGCCCGAAAGGGCTGCTTTTCGTTTTTTATATTGCTAAAACAAAATTATATCTTTTTACAGTACAGACCGCCTAACTGCAAAAAGATATAACCCTTGTTACAGCAAAAAGAAAATGTCAAGGGAATCAGTGGATTTGCTGAATATGACTTTACTTACAATGGTGCGCAATGCCTTGTTTTTTGCTGATTCAGATATGTCCGGTGCCTCAATGGTCGCAATAACCCCCGACACTTTTTTACGCATTTCCGAAATGTCAATTGCAGTCATTTTTGCAGAACGCTTTTGCAGCTGCTCCTTGAGCTTTATAATATTGCTTTGAATAGCTTCTTTGTTTGTTTTGTATTCTTCAACGGTGTCAACGCCGGAATAGAACGCTTCTTTTATGCGCTCAAGCTTTCTCTCCTCGGCTTTTATCAGCCTTGTCCAATTGGGACCGTCTGAATCCTTTTCAGATGTCGTTTCAGGCACCAATTTGAATATTCCTGTTTCTGCCGCTTCTTTCAATCCGTTCAAGACAAGCGTATTTGCTTTGCTTATACTCATACTGTGCGATACCGCACATTGCCCACGTGCGTATTTATGACATTGCATTGACGGTGTGGCAGTACTCAAAAGACAAAGAGTTGAGCCGCACGAAGAACATCGGCACATTCCTTTCAGCATCCAGTCTATGCTCTGATTTCTGCGAACATATTTTCCATACTGCTTTTTTGTTTGTGCGAGCTTGTCCTGCACGGCATTCCATGTATTCATGTCGATAATCGGCTCGTGCAAACCGTCTGCTATAATTATATTGGGATTGTCATAATCACGCAGCGAAGCGGTTCTTCCGTCTTTGCTCCAACGTATTTTTCCGATATACACAGGATTGTTTAGTATATATTCGATATAACGATTATCAATAGCATTCCCACGTGTTGTAAGAACTCCGGCACCGTTTAGCCTTTGCGCAATAGAGCGCATTCCTTCGCCTGTCAGATATGACGAAAAAATGTTTCGAACAATCTCTGCATTCTCATTGGGATAATATCGTTTGTTCTTCATATCATAGCCGAAAGAGGCGTGAACTACAGGCTCGCCACGTGAAACTTTTTCGCACATTCCTCGCTTTACTTCTCCCGATAAGCGGATAGAATAAAACTGATCCATCCATTCTATAATGCGTTCAATCAGCGACCCGAACACTTCGTCGGATACGGGTTCGGATATGCTTATTACGTCTATATTATTCGATTTTTTCAGAAGTGACTTGTAAACAATGCTTTCTTCCTGATTACGTGCAAACCGAGAAAATTTCCATACAAATATTGCATTGAAAAGACGGGGCTTTTCTTTTGCAAGAGAAATCATGCGCATGAAATCAGGTCGCTTTTTTGCTGTACGTCCTGAAATGCCTGCATCTTCAAATATATATTCGTCAGGTACGATATAGCCGTTTCGCTTGGCATATTCTCGTATTAGTTTAATCTGACTATCCGGCGAATATTCCGTCTGATCCTCTGTACTAACACGAATATATGCCGCTGCTATGTTTAACTCCTGAGTGGTTATCTCCATATTACTCCTTGCTTAATGTAGACTGCCTTATCAGCTATGCCGTCAAATCGTCTGTTTTTTCCTCGTCATCGATTTTTTCGACTTTATTTAGACTGTTCATTTCATTGTTACGAGAATTATCAAGCAATTTCAACATTTTTTCTTGGTTGTATAAAATATAATATACAGCCAAAAAGATTAAGAAAAGTATCGCTGTTGAACACCATGTCGTAAGAACAAGCCCGATATTTATTTGTTCGGTTATTGATGAAGACAAATAATTATCGATACTTATTTTCGGAAAAGTATATCCTAGGACGATTCCTACAATAATTCCTATGATTGCAATAGCGATTGCGATGCACAAAAACACAGTAGACATCGATGAGTTGCTTTCTTCTTCTTCTTCGCCTTGCTGCTCGAATTCATTTTCCTCCGCTGCTTTGTCGGCAAGCTCCTCTTTTTCTTCGGAAAAAACGCTGACTTCGCCGCTTTTCACCAGTTCTTCGGCACAATTGTCACATAGCTCTTTACATATTGTTGCTGATGAGCGTCTGACATTGTATTTCTTTGTGTTTGTTTCATTGCCACAGCTTTCGCATTTCATATTGACTCCTCCTTAAATTCAACACAACAGCAGCCCTAACCGCTGTTATGATGTCAAATTCTATACTGTCATTTTATGCACACCTTACACGGTGTGTATTCTTTTTGCGCTTCCTGCAAATTGACTGCAAATGATTTCTCTGTGATGTACCGGCAGCCGCTTATGTGATATTTTGTTCCGCTCGGATTAATGTATACCGTGTCGCTTGTTTTGAGGCTCGTTAAGACGCTTTTTGTATTGCCCTCATGCTCGGTCGAATTAATAACAAAAACCGCCCACGTAAAGGCACACGAAGCGACAGACAATAGCACCGCAAGCGCAATGATTATATATCTGCTTTGCGGCTTTTTTGTGTTCAGCACAGTATAGGCAAATGTATCGGCTTCGATTTCCATGTATTCCGCCGATTTATTTTTCAGTGGAAAATGCTGTAAAACGTGTCCTGCTTCGTGCAGAAGACACAAAATCTTTGAATCGCTTGGCAGCGTACTGTCTACGAACACAATTTTCACCGTTTCCGATGAATAGGTAAATGCCTTTTTTTCTTTTGCCGTGCTTGTCAGATTGTATTTCCTTAGCAGCTCATCCCCTTTGTCTGTGTTCCATAAAATCACGCTATAACTTATATCTTTCAAAGCGACTGCGATGCTGTCAAATGTTATATCGTATTTTAGCTTTGCCGCAAATTTCTCGGCAACCGCTGTTGTTTTGTTCCTTGCCATGTAGTCCTTTCCGGACTGCTGTTGTGTTCAAGTTATGTCGATATTTTCGTCGTCCTCGACAACCGTATTGTCGCCGCCAAAGGCAGCAATTTCGTAAGCTCCGGCTTTAGGCTTCTTCGGAACGGATTCAACTCCGAGAATTGTTTTTATTGCTTCTTTTGTTTTCATGTCTTTTGAACGATATGCCATTACCAATTCTATTTCTTCGGGAGGTAAAACCATTGAAGCACTTTTTTGTTCGTTTCTAAGGAGATAATCTGTAGATACACCGAAATAGTCGGCGATTTGTAGCACAATTTCTCCATTCGGAATGTTTTTGTTATTTTCCCAATACTTAATTTGATTCTTGCCAAAACCTAAATCACAGGAGAGCGTATTTCTTGATATGCCATTAGTCTTAAGCAATTTCATTAGTTTTTCAAAAAACATTACTGTCACCATTTCGTTTATTATTTACAAAAAAATGTAAGCATTTTAGTGCATTTCTACAATTTTACTAAAATGGGGATTTTTATATTGACATTTTACTAAAATAGGGATATAATATAACCACAGCAATAAGAAAAGAGGAAAGAAAATGTACTTAATTACTTCAGTCAAGAGAAAAAAGAAACTACCATACCACGATTTGGAGAGCTGTAATGAGGCAGCTGAAAGATACCTAAATTCTAAGCCGGAGAAGCATTACAAGGATAGAGAACTCGCAAAGAAAATGATGGTGAAAGAAATGATGCGGAATTTAGAGAAAAATCAAAATCCAATTTTTTTCGGCAGCTTAACGATTAAAAAAGTTTCCCTCTCCAATTGTATCTACAATATAGCCGTAGGCATATACAATTTGTTCCGTTAAATACTCAATTTCATCTCTTTGAAAAACTCCGTCGTCAAGATATATCGATTTATCCGACATTCCTTGTTTTAGCTTAATTTTTGCATATTCAATTGACCGTTCAATTGCGATTTTTTCAAAATCCTTTGTCATTGTCATATCTCCTAAAATCCAATTTTATTCTACTATATTATAATCTTATTTTTGATTTATGTCAATAGCCGTGGTTATAATTTGCGAAAGGTGGTGAAAGCATGACAATTGGTGAAAAAATAAGGAAACTGCGTGAAAAGAAAAAGACAACGCAGAAAGAGCTTGCTGACAAAGTCGGTGTGAGTCAGCCGTTCATTGCGCAAGTCGAGAGAAATTCAAGGATTCCTTCAATAATTATCGGCAAAAGAATCGCCGAAGCACTCGGAGCTGATATCAGCGACATATCGTAAGAGAATCAAAAAAAAGGCTTGTCACCCAAGCTTACGATGGATAGGACAAACCGCATATTTCATATTATTTGTTGAAAGGGAGTGAGATTATGGCGAAACGAAAGGAAATAACTGTACGCTGCTTCGTATCTCTTGACGGGGCGGAATCGGTACCGTTGCAATCGCTGTCGAAGCAGCAGCGGCAAGAAGTAAGCGATAGAATAGCAAAGAATTTTGCGGTTGCGTTAAACGAATATTATTCGCAACATCCGGAAGAGTATGCGACTTTTCCCGATTTGTCGGACAAATACAACATTGATGAAATAGAATAAAAAAGAGGAACAAAAATGATTAAATTAGCAAGTGAAATTGAACAATTTTTGGAAGAAACACGAGCGGAGAGAGATTATTGCACGCAGAGGGCGAAGGTCATGTCAAGAATAACCGACAGAGCGTGGAAGCTGAAGCGTGACCTTGAAAAGCTTGAGGAAATGGAAAACGGACACGGACAGATAAATGAAAAACGGATGGGATTTTAAAAAAAGAAAGGAGAAAAAAATGAATAACATCTGCGTTTGCTGCGGCGAAACCATTCCCGAGGGTCGGCAAGTCTGCAAAAGCTGCGAAGAAAAAAGTCCGACCCAAATAAGATATTTGTTATACGATGCTAACGACGGATGCCGTCTGATAGGCGAATATGAAACGCTGGACGAAGCCGTGTCAGAGGCGAGAAAAAGGGAAAAGAAAGAGGCGGAAACAGAATCGATTATTTTCAAAAAAACCGGTTCGGAAATGCGATTGATAATCGACTGGTGGGGAAAATGAAAGAAGAAAAAAGGAGTAAAAAATGTTCATTTGACAAATCGTGTGGATACGTATTGGTCGCATGCGAAGAATCGCAGGCTGTGACGATTGAAATGAGAAAAATTGGTATTGAGGCGTATTCGTGCGACATTATTGAATGCTCTGGGGGTCACCCGGAATGGCACATCAAGCAGGATGTTTTGTCGCTGCTGAATGGTGACTGTGAATTTACAACCTGCGACGGAACAGTGCATAGGCAAAACGGAAAATGGGACATGATTATCGCATTTCCGCCATGTACTAAAACCTCAAATGCTGGGGCAAAGCACCTTTGGTGTGGACACAAACTGAATGTGCAACGGTATTTTGAAGGTTTGTGTGGCAAGGCATTGTTTGAAGCTATCCGGCACGCTGACTGCGAAAAAATTGTTATTGAGAATCCAATGCCGTCTGCGGTCTTTGAATATCCAAAGCCGAGCCAATCAATCCAACCGTTTGAGTATGGAGATCCGTGGAGTAAAAAAACGCTGCTTTGGGAAAAGGGTGTTTCGCCTCTAAAACCAACAAATATCGTTGAACCAAAAGTAAACTGCCACGAAGCTGGTACATGGTTTATGAAAGGTGGCACAGAGCGGCAAAAAAACCGTTCTAAGCTGTGCCACGGGTTTGCGGTTGCGATGGCGGAGCAATGGGGCGTGGCAATTAAAACAAGTATGACTGGACAAACTGGGTGAATGGAAAAACGACGATGCATTGGACGATGTTCTTGCCGTTCGATTGGAACGTGCAGGAATTGACGTTAAACGAATTTACAGTAAATTATACGATAACGGGTGAACATTTTGCAGATTACAAACGGAAAAATCGTACAAGCCACCGAAACAGAACTGCTTGATTTCTATTTACGGTGCGGATATGACGACATTGTATCGCTTGTGGATTTTTTAGAATACTGCCGGATAAACGGCACGGAAATAAAAAATAGGGTTAAAAATGTGTAAATTAAAATCAGCGTTAGTTCTTAAAGACAAGGTTTTTTGTCCGGATTATGATAGTCATGACAAAATGCTAAATGAATTAAAAATAAAAGATACCGTAGAAAATGCCGAGAGATTATTCGTCAGGGTTGAGCTTTCTCCGAACGACGAAGATGTATTTTCAGACATCAACACATGGGATATGCACGTAGACCAAGATATTGTACCCGAATGGTTTGTAGCAGAGGCGGAAAAGCCGAGAGTGATTTCAGCGGTAAAGATATGGGCAGAAAAACATATTATCGAAAATAAAAAAGATGTTGTCCTAAATGACGGGGAAAACTGTTATTTAAAAAATTGTTCGGCGAAATTGTGGGGCAACAGCACGGCGACATTGTATGACAACAGCACGGCGAAATTGTATGACAACAGCACGGCGGAATTGTGTGGCAACAGTACGGCGACATTGTATGACAACAGCACGGCGGAATTGTGTGGCAACAGTACGGCGACATTGTATGACAACAGCACGGCGAAATTGTGGGGCAACAGCACGGCGACATTGTATGACAACAGCACGGCGAAATTGTGGGGCAACAGCACGGCGACATTGTATGACAACAGCACGGCGACCATACCCACAATTTCTTCAGTTGCAGCTGAAAAAGTGGTGTTAAAAGACAGTTCAACGCTAAAGAACGTCAGAACAAAAACAATCTATCAAGCAGGAAGCGAATGGAGGTTTGTGCAAAAATGAGCGAATTTGAAATATGCCAACAATACCGATTGGCAAAGGACAAAAACAAGCAGATACAAATAATAGCCGATTTGAACGCATGCAGTGTTAAAGAAATTATGGATGTTTTAAAAAACAACAATTTAATCGCCGGAATGCCGACAAATTCGGCAAAACGTGACAAACCATTTGCGTGGACACCGCAAATCGAACAGGAAACAGAAAAATTACTTTCGGAAGGGATTTCGATTACCGAGATTGCCGAACGATACGGCACAAAACCGCAAACTATATACGATAAACGAAAAATCAGAAAAAAGGAACGAGAAAAAATGCTTAAATCCGTTGCGAAACAGGACAAGCCGGCAGCAGTTGAAAAAATTGCAACAAACAAAACCACAGTAAACACAAACAAAACGAAGCCTGAACGGAATGTTTTTTCATTGGACGACAATGCGGTTATGTGCAAAAATATGATGGTTGCCGTGTATGGCAGCGTTGACAGTGCCACTGTTGATTATAAAGCAAGCAGAATAACAATTTTCGGAAATGAAAGCTGCATAAGCTTTTCGGTGATGAAAAATGAATAATCAATTCAAAGCCATAATCGCCATAGCCGCAGTTGTGTACATAGCCCTTCTGATATATTTCAGCCAAGCACCGCAAAGCGATATGACAATCGCAAAAGAGGTTTACACGGTTCGTTCCGGTGATACATTGTGGGAAATTGCCGACGGATATTGCCCTGATACATATGACAAACGGATATGGATTGACGACGTAATCCGCATAAACGGCATGGACGACGCAATTATTCTCCCCGGCGACGCATTGACGGTTATCAGAATCGGGGCGGAATGATGGGTATAAACACAAAGATGCCCCCCGAACAGCCATTCGGAGGACATCAAAAAAAGAGTAGTTAGAAACATATACATTATAAACCAATATTTTGTATATGTCAAGAGGTAAAATCATGAATAAACTGTTTTCGCTGGATTTGAAGCAGGACAACGTCAGAAGCCTGCTGAAGGAATACAAATACATCAACGGAATAATCCACTGTGCGCCGCTGGACGACGTTCAACGCATAAAATTCGAGCTGTGGGCGAAGCGTGAGGCGGTGCGGAGGAACATTGATATTTACGGCGAAGAAAGGAAAGTGAAATTGTGAATATAATGGAAATCGGAAAAAATCCAAATTATATCGGTTCATACGATTTGTATGATTTGAACGTGAATGAAACCACTGTTACGATTGCAGGATTTCGTGAAGACAATGTCGTCACTAATGGACAAACAGAAAAATGCGCCGTTATGACATTCAAGGAAAACTATAAGCCGATGATTATTAACCCTACAAACAAAAAAACACTGTCACGGTTATTCCATACTGTAATGGGCGAAAAAATGGTCGGGCATAAAATCAGTATAAAAATAGAAAAGGTCAAGGCATTCGGAAAACTGTTCGATGCTTTGCGGATTAAGGAAACGCTTCCGGCTCAGACTGAAGAAAAATGCGAAAAGTGTGAGGAATGCGGAAAAGATATTAAACCGATTGCCGGAATGAATTCTGCGCAGGTTGCAAAATACACGAAATCAAAATACGGATATGCCTATTGTTCGGAATGTGCCGTCAAGGCAAAGGCGGAGGCAGAAAAAACAAAAGAAAACGAGGAGGAAGTCATAGATGAAAGCATCTAAAATAATCATCAAAAACATATTCGGAATTACAGAGCAGGTGCTTGACGGAACTTCGATAGAAATCACCGGTGCGAACGGAACAGGCAAGACAAGCGTAATAGATGCCATAAGGTACGCACTGACGAATAAGAGCGAAAGAGATTACATCGTCAGAAACGGAGAAAACGAGGGCGAAATATTAATTGAAACCGATACGGGTCTTTCAATAAATCGAAAAAAACGAGCAAATATGTCCGACTACAAAATGGTGAAGGACAACGAAAGCGAAGTGCCGGCTCCCGAATCGTTCCTCGGCTCTCTTTTCACACCCCTGCAACTGAATCCGGTCGAATTTACGCAACTTTCACGGCAGGAGCAAAACCGAAGAATACTGGACTTGATTGATTTTAAATGGGATTTGTCATGGATACGTGAAAGATTCGGCGAAATTCCGCCCGGAATCGATTATAATCAGAACATTTTGCAGGTTTTGAGCGATATCCAGTCGGACAACGGACATTATTTTCAGACACGTCAGGAAATCAACAGGGATATCAGAAACAAAAGTGCGTTTATTGCAGACATCGCAAAGGATATTCCGAAAGGCTATGCCGCCGAAAAATGGGAAACCTTCGATATGTCCGGCAAATATGAAGAGGTCGCAAAAATCAAGGACATGAACGGAAAAATTCAGCGTGCGAAAACTTTCAAAGACAATTACGACAATCAAAGACGTGGCTTTGAAGCCGAAATGGAAATCAAAAAATCCGAGTTTGAAAAACAGATGTCGGATAAACGTGAAACGCTGCGAAAGAATATTGAACGCTGCAAATATGAAATTGCAGCAGCTGAAAAGGAGCTGTCCACCATTTCGGAAAAAATCACGGACAAGTTTGCGGTGTTCGAAAGCGAATTTGAACAAAAATTGTCAAAGCTTGAAGCAGATGTTTTAATAGCGGCGGAATATGCCGGCAAGGAAATCGGCGATACATCGGAAATCGAGCAGGAAATCGGCGATGCAAAAGAAATGATTAAGCACCTGAACGAATATAACCGCATGAAAGCAATGCAAAACGAGCTTGAGGAGCTGCACATGAGCAGCGAAGCATTAACTCGAAAAATAGAGTTGGCAAGAGAATTACCCTCCGAGATTTTAAGAACTGCGACAATTCCGATAGACGGACTTGAGGTCAAAGACGGAATACCGCTGATTCACGGCTTGCCGGTATCTAATTTGTCCGAGGGTGAAAAGCTGGATTTGTGCGTCGATATTGCAATCAGCAACCCGAATTCGCTGCAAATGATTTTACTCGACGGTACTGAAAAATTGAGTGATGAAAACCGCTGCCATTTATACGAAAAATGTAAAACGAAAGGACTGCAATTTATAGCGACACGGACTACCAATGACAACGAATTGCTGGTGACAAAATTATGAATCTGATAAACGAAAATTATTTCAGCCGTGAAAACGAACTAAAATACATGGGCGTTTCACAGTTTAAGTCGTTTGAAGAATGCCAAAGTCAAGCAATGGCAAAAATCAACGGCGAATTTGAAAAAGAATACACGACCTCACTGCTGGTCGGCAGCTACGTTGACGCACATTTCGAACGGACGTTAGATATTTTCAAGGCGAAGCACCCTGAGCTGCTTAAACGTGACGGTTCGCTGAAATCAGATTACGAACGGGCGGATTACATAATCAGCAGAATTGAACGGCAGCCGTTGATGACTGAGCTTTTGTCGGGCGAAAAGCAAAAAATCATGACAGGCAGCATTGCCGGCGTCGATGTAAAAATCAAAATAGATTCATTTCTTCCGGACAAAATTGTCGATTTAAAAATCATGCGTGATTTCCAGCCGATATATGTTGACGGCAGTGGCAGGCTGCCGTGGTTTGAAGCGTGGCGATACGATTTGCAGGGTGCCGTATATCAAGAAATTGTCCGTCAAAACATAGGAAAACAGCTGCCGTTTATTTTGGTGGCAGCAACCAAAGAAAAAGAAACAGACGTTGACTGCATTGAAATTTCGCAGGAATTGTTGGATTACGAGCTGCAAAAATTCATTGAAAGAGCTCCGCAGTACGACGCAATTAAAAAAGGTGTCATCGAGCCAGAACGCTGCGAAAAATGCGATTTCTGCAAACGGACTAAAATATTGACGGAAATCAAAAAAAGCGAGGAAATGTATAATGAATAACATAACGGCGATAGGCAGACTGACGTCAGACCCGACAGCTGAGGTTACGGCAAGCGGCAAAGAATATACACGTTTCTGCATTGCCGGCAACCGAAGCTTCGGCAAGGATGAAAACGGAAATCCGTTGGTTGATTTTATAAACTGTATGGCATGGGGACAGACGGCGGTTTTCATATCGAAATATTTCCCCAAGGGCAAAATGATATACATTGCCGGCGAGCTGCAATCGAAGAAGTACAAGGACAAGGACGGCAACAACCGTATATCATGGGAAATAAACGTACAGAACGTCACATTCTGCGGCGACAAAACGGTTCAGTCCGAACCGGCACAGACACAAACGGCAGCGTCCATCCAAATGCAGGAAGTTTCGAATGACGAAGACTTGCCGTTCTGAACGGAGGTGAAAAATGGCAATTCAGATTGACACACGAGAAAAGCAGCGTGCGATAAAAAATATCATACACGAATTCGATAAACGGAAAATCAAATATTTTTCCTCAAAGCTGTTCGTCGGCGATTATATGAACATGGACAACCCACGCATTATAATCGACCGTAAGCAGAGCTTGCTTGAACTGTGTACGAATGTATGCCAAGAGCATAAACGCTTCACGGCGGAGCTTAAAAGGGCGCAGGAAGCAGGCATTCACATAATTATATTGTGCGAACACGGTCACGGAATAAAAAATCTGCAAGACGTAGCGAGCTGGGCAAACCCTCGCTTACCCGATTCACCTCTTGCAGTAAGCGGAGAACGGCTGCATAAAATTCTTTCGACCATGTCCAAAACATATGATTTTGATGTCCTATTCTGTTCGAAAAATGAAACAGGTGCAAGAATTTTGGAGTTGTTGAAATGTTAGAAAGCGGATACATAAAATTATATCGTTCGTTGACAAAATGGGAGTGGTATGACGACATGAATACATTCAAATTGTTCATGCATCTTTTGCTGACTGCCAATTACGAAACTGTCAAATGGCATGGAATTACCGTTAAAAAGGGGCAGCGTGTCTGTTCGTTGCCCGTCCTAAGTAAGGAAACAAGAATGTCGGTTCAAAATTTGCGCACATCACTGAATAAGCTAAAATTAACAGGCGAAATTTCAGACGTTGCAACAAACAACCATCGCCTAATTACAATAGAAAACTGGGGAATTTATCAGAATGAGGAGCATGAAAACAAAGGTCAACTAACAGGCGACCAACAGACGACTAACAGGCAACTAACAGGCGACCAACAGACGACTAACAGGCAACTAACAGCAATGGAAGAAAGTAATAAGAAAGATAACAAAGATAATAAAGCAAGAAGGATAAAAAACGCACGCACGCACGAAGAATCTTCGAGCGGTGCAGCCAACCGACCGCCCGAGAGTGTGAAGAAATGTTTTTTGACTACGGTACGTTTGACAGACGGTGAATACGACAGTCTGAAAAAAATGTATGGTGAAACAGACACGGAACGGCTGATTGAAATTTTGGAGGAGTACAAGGTTCGAACCGGCAAGCCGTACAATTCGGATTATTCTGCGATTACAAAATGGGTCGTGAAAAAATTAGCCTATTTGAAAGAATCCGAGCCAAAGACAAACGAATCGAAAATGATTAACCTTGACGACTTCGCCGAGGGTCCAAAAATTTAAGGAGTGGGAAAATGAAAACGATTGATGAACTGAAATCTGTTCCGAACCTGATGATAAAACATACATCCGTTGACGGCGGAATGGGTGAAATGTGGAAGGCTGGGCGACCTTTTGCGTCTGTCATATGGAGCTTTGGCGGTGGCTGGGAACACGTCAGCATTGCACCGTATAACCGGAAATACACGCCAACATGGGATGAAATGTGCATACTCAAAAATAGTTTTTTTAGAGATGATGAAGCTGCGGTGCAATATCACCCCACAAAAAGTGAGTATGTCAACAATGTGCCGAACTGCTTGCACCTTTGGCGACCGATTGAATCCGAACTGCCGACACCGCCGTCAATAATGGTCGGTGTACGAGGAAAACAGTCTGAAGCTGAAATCAAGAAAGAAATAGAATCCGTGCTGAAAAAAAGCTGATGCAATATTTTATAAAATTATATCATGACAGCAATATAATTGCAAGAACAATTAAAAAACGGAGGACGAAACGATGAAATGTGAAAACTGCGGATTTTTATACACCGAAGGATATGAATACCCCGAAACCTATTGTGCGGCAGGGGTCGGAGATGATGACATTCATTTCACCGGCGAAGGCTGCACATATCACTTCAAAACACTGCAAAAGCGAAAAAAGGAAATAGACGAAGCGTGGGACAAGACGCATGAAGTTACCGACGAGGATGTCGCCTATATGCTTGAAGGCGGCGACAAGTGCGCAGGGTGCAAATTCAATACGCATGATTACACCTGCGTGCCGGAATGCAGCGGTTGCGACGGAAAATCAAAATTCGAACCGAGGGAAATGAAAAATGAATAAATCATTGACAGTCGAACAGACGGCAGCAATATGCACGCTGAAAAACGCAATTGCCGAAAAAAGAATGACGATAGACGAGTTCGGGGCGAAAATCGGATTCAGACCAAAAACGCTGACGTGCATTTTTTCCGGTGCGTGGGGATTGACCAACGACCGAATAAACGCTATCGCTGCAATTTTGGGAGAAGAATACAAAAAAATTCTTGCTCCGATAAAAGCTGCTGAAAAAACAACAAAACACAACCTCGAATCGCAAAAACTGCATTTATGCCGTGACTGTAAAAATGTCTGTGGACGTTGCAGTTGGTCGCAGAGTCTGACACCGGTTGACGGCTGGACGGCTGAAAAATCATACATACTGTCGGGAAAAAAACATACTCCGACATGGCGTGTGCTGAAATGTCCGAAGTACGAGGAGTATAAACGATGACAGAAAAAAACGGGGAAATGATTTCTTACTGTGACAAGCAGGCCGCATTATGGGTTGTGAGAGGTCACAAGGCTCGTAAAGCCGCATTTGAAGCAGAACGAGAGGAATTGTATACCCTTGTATCAAACTCGCTTTGTGAGGCTTCTCACGGCTCGACAGTGAATGACTCAACATTCAACAAAATGATTCGGCTGCAAAAAATGGAACTTTCGACCGACTTCAAATACATTCAGGCGGTTGAAGCAGCGAAAACCGAAATCGGCGCTGATTTACGTCCGGTGCTTGCCAAACGTCTTGCATATGCAATCATGCTGAACTGCACCGACAGACATAATTATCCGTACTATCGGCTGAATGTTGATTTTGTCAGCGAACGTGATTTCTATCGGCGGCGCAGTGAATTTTTGAAAAATGTTTTTATGAAAATTTGAAAAGTTGGCAGAGCGCCACGTAAAACAGGTGTAAAATTGTTACAATGACAAAAATATAGTGCCGGACATAATTGCCGGCGGGTGGATGGCGGGGAATAATGGGGAAAAGCGGAGGATTACTCCTCCGCTTCGCTTCCGCACAGTTCGTCAAGTGTAACTTCAAGTGCTTTTGCAAGTTCTATAGCTGTTTTTACCGTACAAGTATCACGCTTTTCGGCATTTTCTATAGTTCTGACAGGTACGGCGCTTATCCTTGACAGCGACGGAACTGAAAGTGACTTGCTTAATCGTATTTTTTTGAGATTCATTTTTTCCCCTTTGTCAGTATGCAGGCAACAAAAATAATTATCCATACAGCAATAAGTGTAAAAGAAATAACATTTAAAATCGTAATTGCAGAGTAATCTACCTGAAGCAAATACAAAATTGTAAGTCCTGCAAAGCCAAGCGTTAATAGTTTATTTGACATTTTAATAAAAGATGTGGTATAATTGCTTTAGCAGAGGGGCTTTCGCCCCAATGCCTATTTTCTGAGGTGCTTTGCAATTTCGGTAATTCCACTTGCTATCGTGATTACTGCCGAGACTATGTAAAGCACTTCTTTTATTGTATCCCACACTTTTTTCCACCTCCTTTCTATGTTTATATTATACCACATATTTTGGTGGTTGTCAATACTTTTTCAAAAATATTTTCCAAAAAAACAAAATAATTTTAAAGTCACGAAGTAAAACTCGTGGCTTTTGTTTTGCGCAAAAACAGCCGAAAGGAGGAATCATGGGAAGACCGATGATATTTAAAAATGCGGAAGAAATGCAGAAAAAAATCGATGAATATTTTGAAAGCTGCGACGGAAAGCCTCTGCTTGACGACAAGGGTAATGTTCTTACGGACAAATACGGCACTCCCGTGATTATCGGGAAAAAGCCTCCGACGGTGACCGGACTTGCACTTTACTTGGGTTTGAAATCACGTCAGGCACTTTTGAATTATCAGGGGCGCAAAGCCTTCAATGACACCGTTACGTGCGCAAAGATGAGAATTGAAGCGTACGCAGAGGAAAGACTTTTCGATAAAGACGGCGTAAAGGGTGCGATGTTCACGCTTGAACGCAATTTCAAAAACTGGAGAACAGACAGCGAAGCAAATGCCGACGTTCTCACAAAGCTTGACGAGGTTATAATGAATCTCGATAAGAAAGCCGGTGAGCCATAATGCAATTTACAGACAAGCAAAAAGAGTTTTGGAACGGCTGCTCTCACCGCTGGAACATTAAAACCGGCGCAACCCGTTCGGGCAAGACCTTTCTTGACTTCTACCTTATTCCGAAGCGCATTCGAGCCTGCACCGGCAAGGGTCTTATCGTGCTGCTCGGCAACACAAAGGGAACGCTTGAGAGAAATATACTTACCCCTATGCGTGAAATATGGTCGCCGTCGCTTGTTGGAAATATTTCATCAGACAACACGGTGCGGCTTTTCGGCAGAAAATGCTATGCGCTCGGCGCAGACAAGGTCAATCAGGTGTCAAAAATACAAGGCTCTGAAATACAATACTGCTACGGAGATGAAATAACGACATGGCACGAGGATATTTTCATAATGCTGAAAAGCCGTCTGTCAGCGTCAAACAGCTGCTTTGACGGCACCTGCAACCCCGATGCACCCGGTCACTGGCTGAAAAAGTTCATTGACGGCAAGGACGAGAACGGCGAGAAAACAAACGTCGATGTTTACAATCAGAGCTATACGATTTACGACAACACGCATCTCGATTCGGGATTTGTACGCAATCTTGAAAACGAATATCGTGGAACGGTTTATTTCGACCGCTTCATTCTCGGTCTGTGGAAGGCTGCCGAGGGAATAATATACAGACAGTTCGCCGACAATCCGTCGGCTTTTATTATAGATTCCCCGCCGAAAAACATTTCCTTTGCGTCTGTCGGCGTTGACTTCGGCGGAAACGGCTCGGCTCATGCCTTTGTGCTGAACGGCTTTACACCGAATATGCGTGAGGCTATAACGCTTGACGAATTTTATCTGAAAAAGCAAATAAGTCCTGCGGAGCTTGAAGCCGAGTTTATTGAATTCGTAAGGCGCAGCAAAGAAAAATATCCTGTATTCGAAGCGTACTGCGACAGCGCAGAAACAACGCTCATACAGGGCTTAAAGGCGGCAAGTGCAAAAGCAGGGCTTGCAATAGAGGTCAAGAATGCGATTAAGGGCGAAATCAATAACCGTATTCGCTTTTTCTCGATTCTGATGTCGCAGGGCAGATATAAGGTTATGAGGCACTGTACAAGCCTCATCGGCGCTCTGGCTTCCGCCGTATGGGACAGCAAAAGCATAACGGTTGACAAGCGTCTTGACGACGGAAAAATGAATATAGACAGTCTTGACGCTCTCGAATATTCAACAGAAAAATACATGAAGACTATAGTTGACACAGGAGGAATGAAGCTTGCGTGAATATCTTGAAAAAATGGGAATTAAGCCCGTGGACAGCGAAATATATGCAAAAATAGACGATTGGCTTGCATGGTATTGCGGAAAAAGCAAAGCATTTCACAACTATGTTCAATACAACGGCAAAAAGAAAATAAAGCGTGAGCGTGCTTCCCTTTGCATGGCAAAGAGAGTATGCGAGGATTGGGCGAATCTTCTGCTTAACGAAAAAGTCGAGATAACCACCTCAAGCGAAGCAGCTACGAAGCTGATAAGACAGGTGCTTTCCGACAATAATTTCCGTGTATTGGGAAACAGGCTTGTCGAAATAGCTTTCGCTCTCGGAATCGGTGCATTTGTCGAATATATCGACGCTGGCAGGGTGAAAATCGACTACATACGAGCGGACATGATTTTCCCGATTTCCTATTCGGGCGGAGAAATAACCGAATGTGCATTTTGTTCGGAAAAGCTTATAAACGGCAAAAAATGCGCATACATACAGGCCCACATAATCGAAAACGGCGTTTACGTTATAAAAAACAGGCTGTTTGATACGTCAACCTCTCTGCCGCTGCCCTTGCCGCAGGGCATGAAGGACGACTTTGTAACCGGACTTAAAACAGCTCTCCTATTTCAGATTGTTACACCGAACATAGTCAACAGTGCCGAAATAGGTTCATGCTTCGGAATGTCGGTTTATTCCGACGCCATAGACATTCTAAAGGGAATCGACCTTGTTTATGACAGCTACTGCAACGAATTTCGCCTTGGCAAAAAGAGAATCGTCGTACCTGTCAGTATGTCGCAGATGATAATGGGCGACGGCGGTGCAATGAACCCTGTTTTCGACGACAACGATGTTGAATTCTATGCTCTTTCCGACGACAGCACAAAGGACCTCAAAGAAATAAACATGGCGATACGAAGCAACGAACACAGGGACGGACTACAGGAGCAGCTCAATCTTCTTTCCGTCCGCTGCGGACTTGGGACGCACCGCTACAGCTACGAGCCAAGCGGCGTTAAAACAGCGACAGAGGTCATTTCGGAGCAGTCGTCAATGTTCCAAAACCTCAAAAAGCACGAGCTTGTGTTGTCTGCGGTTCTGACAAAGCTGTCAAAAGCCATTCTTTTCCTTTTGGGTGTGAAGGATAACCCCGAAATCAGCATTGACTTTGACGATTCGATTATTCATGACACCTCGGCGGAATTTACACAAAAGATGCAGCTTGTCGCTGCCGGCTTAATGCTTCCGTATGAATTCCGTATGTGGTGGTTCGGCGAAAGTGAGGAGCAGGCAAAAAAAGCCCTTGCCGAAGCTGCTCCCGAGGACGACGGCGGCGGTGATGAATAATGCCGATACTTCCCGAATTCTACGACGGCGAATTCGACTATCTGCAAACGCACAAGGCATTGCAGGAAAGTATTCTGCGTGACATAATCCGAAGAATTCTTAAAACCGACATAACAATCACCGATACGGCGGCATGGCAGACTGAAAAGCTTCAGCAGTCCGGAATGCTCTTTGACGAAATAGTCGTCAAGGTGAGCGAAGCGGCGAAAGGCACTGAAAAGGAAATACGGCAGATATTCGACGACGCAAAAACCGAGGTTTTCAACTATGAGGACGAAGAGCTTATTCTTGCAGGATATGAGCCTGAAAAAGTGAAGAACGTATCTCCCTCAATGCAGAAAACAATCAATTCAGCCTTGAAAAAGACCTCAACCGAAGCAAAAAACCTCACTAAAACAACGGCAATTACATCACAGTATGCCTATATTCAGTCCGCCGACCTTGCGCATATGCAGGTTGCAAGCGGCGCATTTTCCTATCAGGACGCAATAAAAAATGCAATCCGCAATGCTGCCGGCATGGGAACGAGTGTTTTATACCCGTCCGGACACAAAAGCACGCTTGATGCCGCCGTTCGACGAGCGGTGCTGACGGGAGTTAATCAGACCGCCGTACAGCTTCAGAACGAGCGTGCCGACGAGCTTTCCTGCGACCTTATGGAAATAACGGCGCATATGGGTGCAAGACCGGAGCACGCAGTATGGCAAGGGCAAATTGTCAGCCGTTCGGGCAGGCAGGGTTATTTTTCACTTGCCGATATCGGTTACGGCGACGTCCGAGGCTTCATGGGTGCAAACTGCCGGCATAACTGGTTTATGTTTTTTGAGGGCATAAGCAAGAGAGCCTACAGCGACGCAGAATTGAAGAAAATGTCCGAGGGGACTGTCGAGTATAACGGAGAAAAAATCGGTGTATACGAAGCCACACAACGTCAGAGGGGCTATGAGAGGAGCATAAAAAAGACAAAGGGCGAGCTTGTTGCGCTTGATGAGCAGATAAAGAACACAAAGGACGACGCAGAAAAGCTTTCGCTTAAAGCTGAGTTTGAGCGGCAGGCAGTGCTATTGAAGGGGCAGGAGGCAAAGCTTTCAGACTTCTGCAAAAAGACGGACCTTGTGAGAGATCGCTACCGTGAGCAGGTTTTCAGCAAGGAAACAGAAAATGGGTTGAGGAATTTCGGAAAAAGCACTTCACAAAAGGCGGTTATGTCAGCGAAAAAGCATTATGAGGACTTTGTCGCAGTACTTGGCAAGGAAAATGCTCCTGCTTCACTTGACAAATACTATGATTTGAAATATAATAATCCTGAAGAGTTTAAGAAGCTCAAATATGAGTACAAAACTCGCTATTACCTGCAAAATGACGCAAACAAGACGATTATCGACTCAAAGCAAGGTCGTCACATATTGGGACATCCACGCTATATCAGCGGAAGAAGTTATCTTGTCGTTGATAGCGAGGAGGCACAGATTATAATAAACAATAATGCGGGACATGGTATGCTGAATGATACATTTTCTGTACCATACTTTGGCAAAGAAACAGTTGTTTCTGATAAAATATTTGGAGTAAACATAAATCAAGTGCATAACCACAAAACCCTAACAGATACCGCAAAAATTCATTATTCAAAAAAAGGAACTCATATTGTACCAAGAGCAAACGATGTTAAAAATCAGACAGTTACACAGCTAAAGCTCACCGCAAAGAAGTATGCTATGGTGTATTACGACACACCTGAGTATATTGTTAACGTTTTAGGAGGAAAGCCGTTAACAGCACAAGAAAAGGAATTTCGAATAAATAGTCTTTTATCAGGCAAACAAAGCAAAACAAGCCTGATTAAAGACATAAAGGCAATGGAAAAGAAAATACTAAAATCAAGAGGTGATATATAATGGTTGAACTCAGAGGTGGACACCAAGGAAAAGTTCTTCGAATCATTCTGAACGATGGTGAGATAATTGAGGGATTGTGTATAGGTTATAATCAGGCTATAGATAATATTCCCGAAGAAGATTCTTTGGATATAAAAAAACCGGGACCATACGGCAATTCAGCAAGAGAAATTTTTAAACATGAGATAAAAAGCATTGAAATACTATAAAAATGCAATTGGAACTTTTGCTTACTGAGAGATTCTTATGCCCAAAAGTCATTACTCTTGCAATTACAACTCAATAATCAAAGTCGAAGTATGTATTATTACATACCTCGGCTTTTTTTATACAATCTCGCCTGCAACGGCGTAAAAATACGTAAGGCACGAGGAGCGACCTCGTAAAAAAGCGTAGCCGAAGAAAGGACAGCAAATGAAAAGAGAATTTTTGAAAACGCTTGAGCTTTCCGATGAGGCAATCGAAAAAATAATGTCTGAAAACGGAAAAGATGTTGAAGCAGAAAAAGAAAAGGCTCAGACAAAGGAAACAGAGCTTTCGACCGCCAACGGCACCATCAAAAGCTTGCAGGACGCTGTAAAGAAATTTGACGGAGTTGACATTGAAAAGCTCAAGGGCGATGTCAAGACATGGGAAACAAAGTACAACAATGATATCTCGGAGCTGAAGCTTCATTCCGCATTGAACACCGCAATAGTTGCGGCAGGTGCGAAAAATGCAAAGCTTGTTAAAGCGGCTCTTGATATGTCAAAAATCAAACTCGACGGAGAATCTCCGATAGGACTTTCAGAACAGCTTGAGGCTCTGAAAAAGAGCGACTCATATCTGTTTGCCGACACTGCTGCAAATGCTTCCGGAAGCACCGGAATGGCACAGGGCGGAGGCGGCACACCGGACATGAGCAAGCTTAGCGATGAAGAATACTATGCGAAGGTTTTCGAAACAAAAAAATAATTTGGAGGTAACAAAATTATGGCAAACAGCTTTATTTCAGTAATGGAAATCGCACGTCAGACGCTTCCTCGTCTGATTGAAAATCTCGTATTCCCCAACCTTGTTTACAAGGATTTTTCGAACGAGTTCGTCAAGGGAAAAGGCACAAAAATACAGGTCAAAAAGCCTGTTGTCCTCGAAGCAAAGGACTTTGACGCAGCAACGGGCGTTGTAACACAGGATTCAAAGGAGGACAGCGTTGAGGTCACTCTTGATAAGATTGCGTCCGTTGACGTTGACTTTCAGGCAATTGAATCGGCATCGAACGTTGACGACCTTTCAAGGCTTTTCGCAACTCCTGCCGCAGTCGCTCTTGCACAGAAAATCAACGGCGAGGGGCTTGACCTTTACAAGGACATTCCGTACAACGTCGGCACGGCAGGCACTGCGCCCTCTGCCCTTACAGACCTTGCGAATGTCCGAAAGGCACTCAACGCACAAAAGGTGCCTGTTTCGGGACGTGTTGCGGTTTGGGACACAAACGCAGACAGCAATTTCTCGACTATCCCATCAATCGTCAATGCGGAAAAGTCCGGCTCGACAAGCGCACTGCGTGAGGGTTCAATCGGCCGCATAATGGGTCTTGACAACTATATGTCGCAGGCGGTAAAGAGCCACACAACAGGCATAACCGCCGGCACGGCTGTTAAGGTCAACGGCGCAGTAGCCGCAGGGGCGAAAAAGCTTTCGATTGACGGTACTGCTCTTACAGGCAAGCTTGTTTACGGCGATATAATCAAAATCGGCGGCAGCAGCTACACCGTAACAAAGGATTCGGCAGCGGCAGCATCAAACGCAATCGCCGACGTCGAGGTCTATCCGGCACTTCCTGCAATCGCAGACAACACCGAGGTTACGCTTGTCGGCAGTCACACAGCAAACCTTGCATTCAATCCTATGGCGTTCGCCTTTGTCACACGTCCTCTTTCAGTTCCCTCGGGCGTGGAAAGCTATGTAACAAGCTACAACGGCATTTCCCTTCGTGTTGTCAAGGGCTACGACATGAAATACAAGAAAGACATTCTGTCAATGGACGTGCTTTATTCATATGCAACAATGTACCCCGAGCTTGCCGTGCGAGCTTTGGGATAATGAGGTAAATTGTTATGTATTCCGATTTCAATTTCTATGTAAGCACATACGGAGGAACAAAAATTCCCGATTCGGTTTCTTTTGGAAAATATGCCGAGCTTGCTTGCAGCTACATGAAATCACGTACAATGAACGGCATTTCCGACATTACCAAAAATGTAAAAATGTGCGAATGCGAGCTTGCGGAACGCTATGCTATGAGCGACAGGGTTTTCGGCATTGAGTCCGAATCGACCGACGGCGAAAATGTGTCTTACTCAAGCGCAAAAACGATTCTCGGCGGTTCATACGCAGTGCTTGAACGATGGCTTTGGGATTCGGGACTGCTTTATCGAGGTATTTGAAATGATTATAAACGGCTCGGTCACCATACACCATTATGACGAGGAAAATGAGAGCTATAAAGCTCGCTTCTTCCCAAATGCTCACATTTACAAAAAAATCGGAATACAGACAGAAAAAGCCGGTAAAGGCTCTGCCGTTGACTGCAAAATACGCATATACACGGGCGAAAGTATAGATATTGCAGTCGGCGACTATGTTTTTACCGGCAAAGCATATTCCGATATTCCGGACAAAGAAAAATGTCTTGCGGTAACTGATTATTCGGACAACAGACATTCCGTTCAGCAGCATTGGAGGGTTCACTGTGAGTAAAATATCATGTAGCTTTAATGGCTTTCTTTCTCTTGACAGCAATGAACATATCGTCGGCAAAAGAGGACTTGAACGCTACGGCAGAGCGCAGAAGACGCTTGATTCCGAGGTTATGCGTCTGTGTGACCCGTATGTACCCTTTCGCACAGGCTCGCTGAAGACAAGCGCAATCACGGCGACAGATATCGGTAGCGGTGTTGTTGAATACAACGCACCGTATGCCTACAAGCAGTATCATTTCGGAAGGGTTGCCGGGCAAGGCGTGCGTCGAGGGCGATATTGGTTCGAACGCATGAAAGCCGACCATATCGACGAGCTGCTTGCACTTGTTAAAAAAGCAGCAAAAGAAGAATAACGGGAGGTGAAATTTTGCTTGATGAAATAAAGCAATATATCAAAAAGTGTCCGTTTTTGAAAAACGGCAAAATCAACGTAAACTATCTTTCGGAGAAGGCTGTCAGATATTCGGTCGAAGCCGTGCCTTGCAGACCGATTATACGGCAGTACGTTGACGGAGGAAGCCTTAGGCAATATATTTTCGTGTTTGCTTCACGTGAATTTTACGATGAAGAAGTTCTTGAAAATATGAAAACGGCGAAATTTTACGAGGATTTTTCGGATTGGCTGGAAACTATGTCGGAAAAGAATATTCTTCCAGAAATTGACGGCTGCACAGCCACACGAGTTGAAACATTGTCAACGGGGTATGTCTATGACGCATCGGAACGAAACGCACGCTTTCAGGTTCAATGCAGATTGATTTACTATAAAAACCATATAAAATAAAGCAGGAGGAACGAAATATGTATAAGAGAACAGACAAACTTGCGTTTTTGGGAGTAACAAACGCAAGCACAACCACCTACCATCGCATGAAATCGTTTACCGAGATTTCGCAGTCAAAAAATGCAAAGGAATACACACGGCAGTATGTCGATGAGGACATGGAACGAAGCGAGGTTGTTCGCTTTTCGCCGTCGATTTCATACAAATTCGACAGAGACGCAGACAATGCCGTACACACCGTACTTTCCGAAATTGCCGATAATGAAAAACTCGGCAGTGCCGCAGAGGTAAGCCTTTTGATTGTAGACCTCAACAAGGAGGGTACACCGTCGGGAAGCTTTTTGGCTGTCGAACGAAAATTCTCCGTCGTGCCGAATCAGGAAGGCGACTCAAACGACGCATATACCTACAGCGGTACATTTAAGGCAAGCGGCAAGAAAGTTGACGGAACGGCAACAACCACCGACGAGTGGGAAACCTGCACATTCACACAAGCATCATAAAACAAACAATTATCGTGGGGACGGTCAGCAATGCTGCCGTTCCCTTTTACATTGTATGCCGAATATGAAAGGTGATTAAAATGAGTTTTAAATTTAACGATAACAAAATAAAAGTTTCCTTTGACAACGCTTCTTTTGTTCTTGATCCGGTTGAGGCATCAAATGCATTTAAAAAATCTGTCCCCATGCTTGAAAAAATGAAAGAGGAAATACGTGAAAATGCCGATGCAGAAACGGTGAAGCGTATTCTGCAAAGCTTTTGCGAGTGGTTTGACAATCTTCTCGGAAATGGCGCAACGAAAAAGATTTTCAGAGATCATCCTATAAGCTTTTATGATTGCTGCGACGTGTATTTCTACATTTCGGGCGAGGTAAGAAGCTTCAATATTAAGAAACGAAAGCTATGGGGAGCGCATTTGAATGAACATACTGACTGAAAAGCTTCCCGATTCGGTTTTTGTCGAGGGCAAGGAATATCCTGTAAACACCGATTTTCGAGTATGGATAAGACTTGCGCTTATGCTTGACAGAAAAGATATACCGGCAGAAGAAAAATTTTTCGGTGCCTGCCGTCTTTGCTTTGATTTTGAGAGAAAAAAAGAGCTTCCGGACAATTTCAAAAGCACGGTTGAAGCTCTTGTTTCTTTTTTCACTGAAGGAAACAACACGGAAAAGTCACAGAACAATCAAAGCGCCGATAATCGGGTTTATGATTTCAGCTGCGATTCCGGATATATTTATGCCGCATTCCTTGAATGCTACGGCATTGACCTTATAAGAATTGAGCAGCTGCATTGGTTTTCTTTTTCCGCTCTTTTCAAGGCACTTCCGAAATCGTGCAAAATGGTTGAAATCATGATGTACCGTGGAGCTGATATCTCTAAGCTTTCCGGAGAAGAAAAAAAGTACTATAGCGAAATGAAAGAGCTGTATGCGCTTCCCGACAATCGAACGAGGGAAGAAAAGGACAGTGCTATCGTTGAATGTTTTGAAACTTTATTTTAAAAGAGGTGGTTTGATTGCCAGGGTATGACGGAAGTGTCGTTTTCGACACAAGGCTTGATACAAAAGAATTTGAGGCAGATTTAAACAGGCTGAAAATGTCTGCCGTTGCCGCTTTTGCGGCGGTATCTGCGGCTGTTACGGCAAGTGTTGCTTCGGTAATCTCTGCCGGAGGAAAATTCGAGAGCATAATGTCGCAGGTAGGCGCTCTCTCCGGTGCTGCAGGAGATGAGTTTGATGCTCTTAAAATGAAAGCAGAGGAAATGGGTGCAAGCACCGTGTTTTCTGCATCGCAGGCAGCACAGGCGTTTACATACATGGCACAGGCAGGCTGGCAGACAGAGGATATGCTTTCCGGCATAGAGGGCATAATGAACCTTGCGGCGGCGTCGGGAGAGGACCTTGCTCTCACCTCCGACATCGTGACCGACGCTCTGACTGCGTTCGGACTTTCCGCCTCCGATTCCGCACACTTTGCCGATGTACTTGCGACAGCCTCGGCTGCATCCAACACCAACGTGGCAATGATGGGCGAAACCTTTAAATATGTCGGAGCAATGGCAGGTACGCTCGGATATTCGGTCGAGGACGTATCAACTGCAATAGGCCTTATGGCGAACACCGGCATAAAGGGTACTATGGCAGGAACTTCGCTGAATGCCATATTCACACGGCTTTCGACCAATACAAGCGGAGCGGCAGACGCAATCGAATCACTTGGTGTAAAAATATATGACTCTGACGGAAAAACACGTGCCTTTAAAACCGTCATGGACGAGCTTCGAACCGCAACGCAAAATATGACGACCGAGCAAAAGGCAAATCTTGCCTACACCGTCGCAGGAACAGAAGCGTCAAAAGGACTGTTGGCAATTATCAATTCGGCGGCAGATGATTATAACAATCTTTCCGCTGCAATAAACAATGCAAACGGCTCTGCGAAGGCGATGTCCGAAACAATGGTTGACAATCTTCAGGGCGATTTCACTCTGTTTCAGTCCGCACTTGAGGGCTTGCAGATTGCCGCCTACGACTGTATCGAGGAGCCTTTCAGAGAGGCAACCCAATCCGCCTCGAAGAGCATTGGAGAGCTTACGGAAAGTGCTACTGACGGAGCGCTTCACGATTCGCTCGAGAACTTGGGAGATTCGGTGAGCGACCTTATTTCTTCGGCGGCAGAGCTTGCTGTCTCGGTGCTTCCCACTTTGATAAATGCCTTTTCTTTCCTGCTTGAAAACGCAAAGACAATAACAACGGCAATACTTGCTTCTGTCGCTGCCATGAAGCTATGGCAGGCAGGTTTGGTGATAACAAAAACGGTGACTGCATTCGGAAAGGCGTGGAAACTCGCCGCTACAAACGTTGCCGTATATACCGCCGCCGAGCAGGCGAATACCGCAGCCGGACAGCTTGTACTTGCCATGCTTACCGCAAAGGAAATCCTCGTCGGCGTTCTCACAGGAAAAATAACGCTTGCAACAGCAGCTCAAGCACTGTGGAATAAGGTAATGGCAGCAAATCCCGTGGGACTTGCACTTATCGCAATAACGGCTTTTATAGGTATAATTGCATGTGTCGTGAATGCCATAAAAAAGCACAACGAGGAAAACAAAAAGCTTTCCGAATCGCTTCAAAAAATCAAAGAGGACTATGACAGTGCGAGAAAGGCGGCGGAGGAGCAGGCAAGTAAAACAAAGGCTAGCGGCGAGGCAGCATTCATTATGGCAGAAAAGCTTGTTGTCCTGAAGGACAAGCTGGATTTGCTGAACAAGAGCGTATCAGAAAACGAAAAGGCTCTTGACGGTTCAAACAGAGTGTCTGCCCAAACGGCTGTAACAACCGGCAAGCTCATTCTTTCACAAAGGGAGGCAGCAAAAGCCTCCAAAGAGCTTGACGCCGCTGTCAAAGCACTGAAGGAGCAGTTTCCCGACCTTGCTTCGGCAATCGTCGATGAAACGGGAAAAATCAAGCTTGAAAGCACTGCTATTCGTGAACTCGCCGAGTCCTATAGGGATTTGATGGAGGCAAAAGCACTTGCCAAATATTACGAATCCGACTATGATAAGGCAGTATATTCAAGGGAAGATGCAAGGAAGATTTTTGAGGAGAAAAAAGCCGCATATGAGGATGCAGAGGCCGAGTATGATGAGGCGAAAAAGCTCTATAATGAAAAAAAAGAATTGTATGATAAATCAGCAGGAACCGGACTTTCTTTCAGCGGGAATGAAAACGACGACATAAACATCATCGATATTTCGCAGGAATACACTTCAGCAACGGCACGTATGGACAAAGCAGAATCTCTCTTAGAATCTACAAAGGACTTAATGCACACGGCGGAGGAGGAAGTCAAAAGGTACAACAAGGAGATTGATGGCATTTATGACAAAATGCTTTCTTGGCAGGTCAAGGAAGCAGAAATTTCTTCTGAACTTACCACCGCATCGGAAAAGACAACCGCCGCAGGGCAAGCAGAAAGCGGAACAGAAAAATCTGTCGAAGAGTATAAGGCTACTCTCAAGGAACTTGACTATCTCCACGACATGGGACAGAAATCCGACGCAGAGTACTATTCCGAGCTTGCGGCAAACCGTGACAAATATCTTGAAGAAGGTTCTGACGAATGGAAGGAAGCAAACGTAAAGATTTACAACGGAAACAAGGAGCTTTACGAAAAATCTCAGAAGCTTTCGTCCCAATCGGCAAAGGAAGAAAAAGAACGCACCGAGGAAGAACAAAGAGAGTTTGAAAAAGCACGAGATGCCGAGTTTGCTTTACTCAAGAATCAATACAAACGAGGAGAAATCTCCGCAGAGGAATACTATGACAAACTCAGACGGCTGAATGATGCATATTTCAATGAATCGTCCGAGGAATGGAAAAACAATGCGCATGAAATTAAATCGTATTTCGACAGCATTCAAAAGAATATTGCAAATGCATACAGCAAGCTGATTTCGACGGTTCAAGAGAACATCGACACTCTGAAAAGCAAAATGTCGGGCTTTGCCGACGGACTCATGCCGAGAAGTATGTTCGAGGAAATCACGAAAATCAGCACTTCATGGGCGCAGGTGTACGACAAAGGGATTTACAAAGGCACCATAAGCGACAGCAAAGAGGAAACAAAAACACAGCTGATTGACCTTGCTCCGCAAATAAAGCAGCTTGAGGAATTCAAGAACAACCTTGAAAACCTTAAAAAAGACGGCATTGACGATTTGTTCATTGAGGAAATAAAAGCACTCGGCGGCGAAGAGGGACAAAAATTTGCAAAAGCTCTCACAGGAATTCCAAAAGAGGAGCGTAATGCGTGGATTGAGCAGTGGAAAACGATGCAGCAGCTTGCCGACGATACTTCCGCTTCGCTTTATCAGCAGGAATACGAAAAAACTGTCGACGACACAGTGAAAACCATTCGTGAAAAGTTTGCGGAGCTTGGTGTTGAACTTCCTGAAAACTTCTTTGACTGCGGTACGGAATCCGCAAAAGAATTCGGCAGTGCGTTTAAAACGGAAATAGCCGAACAGATGAACAACATTGCTTCGCTTGTCGGCTCGTTCAGCTCGTCGCTTGCCTTGCCGCTCATATCTTCTCCCGGTGTTTCCGGAACGAGCAATTCAAGCGTAACAAACAATTATAATTTTACGGGAAGCGGTGAAACAGTCTACGAGCAGATGCAAGCCGTAAAAAATGCCGACAGCGTAAAAACTTTGAGGGGTGACTGAAATGTTTTATATCACATACGAAAACGAATATGGAGCATTGAAGCTCGGTGGGGACGGCGGATATAAAATGCCGGTCACAGACGTTCTCGGTCTTGGTTCTCCCCCAAAGGAATATGTTGTCAACGAATATCTCGGTCATGACGGACAGTTTACAAAGAGTGTTCGAACAAGGGCAAGGACGATAACGATAAAATTTGACGTTTCGGGAAATCTTCAATACGAAAGCAGGCAGATTTATCGTGTTTTGTCCTTTCCCGGAACATTAAAGGTTCACTTCGGAGCAACAAAACGTATGATTTTTGTAAATCAGACAAGCGTTGAAGATTTCAAGACTCAAGGAAGAGCCTATCGTTCTTTTGTAGTGCAAATGATATGCGACAATCCATACTTTACGGACCTTTCCGAAACCGACGCTCTTTGCTACGGCATAGTTGACAATATAAAATATGACAGCACAAGCGGTGCATGGCTTCTCGGAACAGCGACAGAAAAACAGATATGGACCTCGAGCAACAGCGATAAAATCATATTCAATAAGGGCGACGTAAAAACAGAGCCTTTGTTCTGCGTAACCGTCTTAGGCACGCCGACAAATACTGCCGGCTTTGAAATACTGAAAAAAGATAAAAGCGGCGAGGTGATTCAAAAAATCAAGCTGAATTACACGCCGTCAGACGGCGAGAAAATTACTGTCAGCTGCAAAAGCAGACACAAAGACGGTCGATTTATCAAGTCGTCTGAAAACGGAGATATCGCCAACTTTAAAAGCACCGACACAAGCCTTTCAAAGTTTTGGCTCGATGTCGGGGCAAACAGAATAGTCATAAACAATCTTTTGACCGGCTGTACTCTTAAAGCGTATATCTCTTACGATAATCAATATGTCGAGGGGGTTTACTGATGGATATACGAGTATATGCTTTCAGCGGCATTCAGCTCGCTTATACCGACAAAGTCATATCGGCGTACTGTAACCCGGAATTCTCCGGAATCGGCTCGGCAGAATACCATTTCGACAATGACAATGAAATACTTGAAGCGGTACTGTCAACGCCCTTTCTGCTTCTTGAGCAGGACAGTCGTTTTATGACTGTTGTAATCGGGCATACGCTTGACGAGCGTGAGCTTGTTCTGTTTTGCAGGACATTAAGCTTTTTTACGTCAAAATCAATACTTCCTCCGCTTAGCTTTACTCAAAAAACAATATCCGAAATGGTCGCAGAATGTCTTTCTAAAACAATCGGCGTCGCATTCGAATTGTCTTCGGACTGTGACAGCTTTTTGACTTTATATGATTTTAAGACGGAAAGCTATACTGTTTTTGAGAACACGCTTGAGCGCATTCTAAGGCTTTCCGGTGCAGGCTTTGAATGCACCCTCGACAAGTCTGACGGCACAATCAAAATCCGTTTAATAGCCGGCAGAACGCTTAGCAAGTATATTTCAAAAAGCGATAACAATGCCGAAAGCGTGACACGTCAGTATAACGTGCTGTCGCTTGCAGGAGGAGGGGCGTACCGCCAACGGGTCGAGCTTGTTGACGAAGGCTGGAACGCATATTCAAACATTCCCGTGCTTGTCGATTGCAATCCTGATAATTTTGCAAAATGCTATAAGGTCACAAGCGCAGGCACACAATTTGGCATGGCTTTTACGACTGACGATTATATCTATTGCCGTACTAAGGACGGAAAGCTTGCAAAATCAGACCGCAAACCCGACGACTTTGAGGCTGTTATAGACAGCAGCGAGACTGATAATTTAAAAAATTGGTATACGGTGATTTCATCCGCCGAAAACGAATCCGAAGCAGCGGCAGAGCTTTCGAAATGCAAGATTTCCGATGTTCTTGAAGCTGATATCAGAAACATGACCTATGGAACAGATTATTTTCTCGGAGATACCTTCAGAATACAGTTTGAAAACAGCAAAGCAGTTTTTACCTATGAGAGAAAAATCACGGCTGTTGAAATAAACGACGATATCAACGGTCATATTGAAAAGCCGAAATTCGAGGAGGTTGAATAATGGCATATGTAAGTAAATTCAAAACAGACACTGCATACGGAGTTGACGACATAAACGAAATAACCGGTATACTGACCGGAACGGGAGTCACTCCCGAAACTCCGAACAGTGTGCTTTCGGCGGTCGCAGGCTCGGGCGTGACCGTAAGCAATGCCTGTTGTGCGGTGTCCTTCGGAAACAGCGAACACACCGAGGTCAAAATAGGCGACGGCACGGTGATAATGGCAGACGGAAGTTATATCGTTTTGGCAGGAGGTGAGCTTCTTCCCGTAGATACCTCCTGCAAACAATATGTATACGTTTTTAACGACGCAGTTCTTCAAAATATTCCAAAATGCACCGGCACGCTTCCGTCGGATAGTACAAAATATGAGCTGCTGGCTACTGTGGAAAATGGAACGATTACCGATTGCCGTACATTTTCAAAATCAAAAATTCAGGCATATGGAACGAATGCAATATGTACCGGAAGCGTTTTGCCGACTGCACAGCCAAAGACAAATGTTTATAATTCACGAATTGAAATGTCTGCGCTTCCTGCTGCCACAACCGGATATAATCTGATTATTTTTCGAAGCAGTGAGGCAGTTTCGACGTGCTGCACGTCGGCAATATTCGACCTTCGCACGAATACGTTTATCAGCAGCGGTCTTTATCCCGGAAATGACAACACCGGTGCCTACGGAGTTTATACTTTCACCTATGAAAACGGCGGTTTTTCCATCAGCTCCAACTGGAGTATAGGAACAGTATCAATAACAATGTGCTAAGGAGAAAAAAATGATTTATGAAATTACATTAAACCGTTTTGAAAGCCGCTTGCAGCGTCCTTTCTTTACCGGTGACAGCAATGCATACAAGATAACAGTTCCCGTCGGGGAAAATATTGAAAACGGAATACTGACAGTTTATGCTTACCGCCCCGGGGTTACAAATCCGAAAATAAAAAGTGCGGCCTTTTCGGGCAGCACCGCTTCGTGTATTCTTGCGTCAGAGCAATATGACATCGACGGCGAAACAAAATATGTATGCGCCGTTTCCGATGCGGACGGTTCGATTCTGACAACTAAAGTTCTTTTTGCAGAGGTTGAAGCAAGCGGAGAAAGCGGAAGTGTGGCAAGTGATGATGTTACACAGCTCACAAGTCTGATTCAATTGACAACCTCTGCCGTTAACAGTTGCGTTTCAACAACTACGTCAGCGGCAGAAGCGGAAACGGTCAGGCAGACTTCCGAAACGCAGCGCATAGCAAATGAAACTGAGCGGCAAGCGGCAGAAACAGAAAGAGAAAATATAATCGGCACGCTTTCGACCGTCGCAACAACCGGCAGCTACAGCGATTTGACAGGCACAGAAAACGTCGCAGGAAAGCACAGCGTGCAGTCGGTAACGGCTCTGGCTTTATTGAATTCTCCAAGTGTCGGCGACGTCTATCGTGTTGAAAATGCATATTCCGTAAACA
>Ga0172378_10000497_pt1 | contig 34581 bp, 53 predicted proteins | sample GrowelOW332metaG_FD_119755 | JGI IMG/M metagenome (GOLD analysis project Ga0172378, IMG submission 119755) | Groundwater microbial communities from an aquifer near a municipal landfill in Southern Ontario, Canada - Pumphouse #3_1 metaG | ecosystem: Environmental > Aquatic > Deep subsurface >...
AGACTTGCTTGCTTCTCGTTCAATATGCGTAACCGCACAAGTTTACACGAGCTATCTCCGTAGTTCCTACGGTTCTTATTTCTAACTAAGAAACTAATCTTAGTCCTTCATTTAATATGTTAATTGCTGCATTTATATCTCTTTCATGATGTGTACCACAAATAGGGCAAGTCCATTCTCTTTTTATAATTCATATTTTACGCATTCATCCACTAGGCTAAAGACTTAGCGGATTTCTGCTTTAACTTTTATTAAATCCTCATAATAAGGAAGTGTTTCCATCCAGCCCTTAAAACATTCAGTCCACTCTTTCAGTCGATGTGGATGTTCAATCCTCTGTTTGTATATGTTTCGAAGCGTCTGATAGTTTGCATCCCACATGACTGTATACTGAAATGACTGTGGTATTAGCTGTCTCATTTGTCTAAAATACTTATAGTTATTAGTTTCTTTGTATCTGCGTCTCAGGCTATTGATTTGTTCCAAAATAAAATTCCAGTAATCGTCAGAGTAAACGTGTTCATCAATTTCAAAATCATTCCGAACAAAATCTCGATTTGCTCCTATATGCTGCAGCGAGCTTGAACTCATAGTCGTACCAACTTTATAAGTAGCAAGTTCAGCTATGAAATAAGCCGGAGCAGTAATTTCAGCTTGAACATGAATCATTCGCAGAAATTTGGAGTCTGAGTCAGAGTCAGTGGACAATAAGTTTTGATCTAGTTTCATATCTACAGGTCCAATACAAAGTATATTTTTTACAGCGTCTATGTCTGAATCTGACTTACTCCACGATTCGAACGGTTCTCTCATCCCTCGTATTGCCCCTGTGAATCCGCTTACTTCTTGTGTTGTTATTTGCATTTAATTCTTATCTCCTTGTATATTTCCTTTTGTTGATTACAACACTACTCTCTGTGTCTGAATCAGTCAAGTAGCAAATGAAAAAATATTTTCTATTTCGCGATTTTTACAACAGCATCGACAATTATGTATATGTATGCGATGACATATTCGGTGAATAGCATCTCGTATACCTGAGACATGTCAGGACATTTTCGCTTGATTTCTTTTATGTCCATCCTTGTTTCACGCCGCGGATACCCCTGCCCTTAGGCATGGGGAGGAAGCGGCGTTATTCCTTTGTGAAACACCAAAGTGTTTTAATTACTCGCTCCAAGGAGCGGTTAAGTGACCTTAGCCAATGTTATACAAGGTTTATATCAGCAACACTGTTCCTACCTCTCAGAACTGTTTAATCACTGACCGCAGAGCAGTGGATTAGGTCTAACGTCCACTGGTGCCTATATATTCTTGCATAACGTAGTCTCCGAAAGACTTAGGCTAGTCAGTCAGGGCTTTATTCCAAGCCCCGGACTTATCCGTGGGGTGACTGACTATTAATATATTCACTATTCTCACCTCGCATCAGCTCCACTCAATTTATTTGAATTATCTGCTCATACAAAACTGCATCTTTATCTGTTATCTGCTTGGTGAAATGGTAATGACCAAAGAACCAGTGCTTATATTCGACAGTCTGTTTGATCTGTTCTAGCATCTTTTCTAGTGGATTTATCTCAAAATACGAATCGATCATCTTCATATCTGAGGTTGGACCTTCATGTGTGAATATGAAATCTACCTTGTTTTGGTGCTGTTTGAGCGTTGTGAATCCGTGTTTTATTTCTGAGGCACTTGGGTCTTCCTGCTCCCACCAGGTCACATTTCTAACCCTATAACAGCTTCCAGACAGATCCATGCGAAACAATTTGTCTTTGAATTCAGGATCATCCATGCCTATAATTCCAGCTGCATAATTCTCTGCCAACTCAGCTCTAGAAGCAGCTCCATTGATATCATGAGAGCGAGCACCGCCAAATACGAAGCACGACTTGCCGTCAATATCGTATATTTCTCCACGCATCAGATGAATTACATGTGGACGTATAAAATGTACTTTGCCACCGTGCCACTCTTTTACCGGGTAAGCGTCTAAACGATCGAAATTCTCATGATTTCCATCACAGAATAGCGTTGTAAAATTCTTATCTTCGAGCCAATCGAGCCAATACCTTTCAGTGTTATTTTCTTTGATTATATTCCACACAAGACCAAAATCTCCACAAATAATAACATAATCATCTTTGGTCATCTCTTTCTGCTCAGGAAAGAAATTGGAACTAAACCTCTGTGGATTTCCGTGAATATCTCCAGTTACAAAAATCATATTATTCCCCCAAATATTTGTTGTTTATGACCTTCATTGACAAGTCGGCTCCAAGCAAATCTGAATATACAGGTGTTGTTGGTCTAATTACTATTCCTTCTTGTGGACCTCCGTTTGGATATTTGCCATCCGCACGTTTGAGCAAATCATCTACTGAGGAATACTTGGTAGTTAAATCATTTCCAATTTCTTCAAGTGGAACTGTATGCACATCTAGATAATTAGCTATATAACAAATTGTAGACCAATCCTGTCTTTCTCCGTTGATATCAACAGTAAACACATACCAATTCGGAATTTGAAGTTTAAGCCTATTTTTTTGAACACCTGGACCACACCATTCACCCTGAACTGTAACTGAATTTGCACTGTATCTTTTATTAGCCACAAGCTTTAACAATTGTTCAAGCTCATGTTTCTTAACAAACTCATAGAATGGAGATTTACCATCATCTTTCAACTCACAATTATGACTTGTGACATGAAAATTCCCCATGCTATCAATACAAATTGAATGAGAAGAACCGTCCATTTTTGTAGTAATGTAATATTCTTTATCCGCAAATTCCTTCAATAGTTCAGGGCAAGTTTGTATCCGAGTTTCATCTGTTTTCTTAACTTCAGCCGGAAGACCGCCAATAACAGTGCCACTGCCCGAGGCCATTTCTTGCACTTTCCACTCCCTAACCCCTATCTCAAGTGTAAGGTCTTTTCCTAATACTGAATTTTCTACTACCTTTTCCGCAGGTAGCACATCTTCAAGTCTCATTATGAGGCCCTGCGAGATTTTCTTTTTGAATATCTTAGTCTTCAGAAGAAACCCTTCACCATTTAAATCATTTTTCTTATATGACTGACGCAAGAATTCAAACTCAGGCGCAACTGGCAGAAACGAATCAATTTCGAAATACACACAAAGATCCATTTCCGTAAACTGCCCTTTTGGAACTACACATTGCCAACCAAGCACATGTGCAAGCTCAATTCTATCTGCGCCTTCAATTGGTTCTATCTTATATATTCTTTGTACGCTTGCTAATTTTCTCACTCTTTTTTCTCCTTTGTTATTGTTAACTTGTTATCCAAATTAATTATTTCTGTATTAATTCTGTTTTCCAGTTCGTTTATCGGAATACTATACGCCTGGGAAATGATAGACATGCACACAGCCATTTGAGACACTGCTTCAGCTAAACAATCCTCAAGTGACATTTTTTCTAAAACCCGTCTTTTATGATCCCCTGCGAGCTTAAATGCTATCATTAGCACCGCCATTACCACTGCTACAACCATTACCATTGTTAAAGTATTGTATGTACTCAAATTCTTACTCCTCTTATTATTTGATATTTACAAGTATATTCTATGTGCCTGAATCAGTCAAGTTAAAAAAACTGTTTAAAGATAGCCTCAAGAACATTTACAACTATGCTATTCCCAGCTTGTTTGTACAACTGCGTATTGCTATTTACTTGTTCTGCTTTGTGAAAATCTTCATCTGAAAAACCCATTAATCTCCAACATTCAAGAGGTATTAACTTACGTATTCTTATTAAGTATGTAATTCCGTCAATATTATATAAAAAATTATAAAATTTTTCGTCTGCTAGCTCTATTACACTAGGGATATTACCTGTTGTTAGAGTTAGACTCATCTTTCCGTTTTCGATTGCTCGCCCTCTCCTTGTTTGACTTGTTGGATACTCTAGATTTGCCACACCTCCTATTTCTACTTCTGTATATCCCTTTTGAGTTGCTTCACGGACTTTTACAGTTTTTTGTTCGAGTACTATATTGTCCTTCTGAACAGTAATAAGTGTGTTCGCAATTCCATCTTTTCTAGGTTCATATTGTGTCATGTTTCCACGTTTTTCACTTACCTCATGTCTTTCATACTTATTTCTAATTTCTTTTCCATATTCAGTCCTTTTTGGTGCTAATATACTTTGTTCAAGAACTAGATTGTCCTTCTGAACACTTGTTAATGTATTACACATTCCTTGGCTATTTGGCTCTAATCTTTGTTCTGTAGGTATACCAACTGTACGGTCAACTGTATTATCCATTTGTCCTATTACTTTAACTTCTTGCATTCAATCACTCCGTTCATCTCTTGATTCCCGAATCCTTTGTAGTCTCTAGCTAACAATGTTGTCGCGAGATCTATTTTCTTTTCAAACACTGTTCCTTGACCACTCAATAACACCGGTTCCATCTGACTTAAAATTGCTGATTCCTGCATCATATCTTGCTTTAATACAGTTTGCTGATTTAATGATGTTTGGCTTGTTAATTGACAGGTCGATTGTCTGTCTGTCTATCTGTCTGTCTGTAAGGATTTTACCCTCTAGAATTAGCTTGTCTATGAGCAATTTGGCTTTTTCTGACGTAAGATAATACTTTGATTCCACATCATTTTCTAGATAATCTTTGATTACCTTTGTAAGTTCTATTGACTCTGGGAAATTATATTTATACTCTCCTAACAAACTAACCATAAAACAGCGATTTCTGTTCTGCGCAACACCAAAGTTCTTTGCATTCAAATCTTTCCAATAATTTGAGTAACCCTTACTTTTAAGAAAATCAATCCACTTTTGAAAATCAGGCATGTTTTTTTTGCTATGAAGCATTGGAACATTTTCCATCAATAGTATTTGCGGGAGATTCTCTATCTCATTTAACAATCTTTCTACTTCCCATAACAGTCCAGATCGCGTGTTGCTACCCTTTGTCATCCCCTTTTGTTTTCCAGCCACTGATAAATCTTGACAAGGAAACGAATAGGTAAGTAAATAAGTATACTTATCTGTATCTACTATTCCTAAATCATCAGCGTTAATTTTAGTAATATCCATCGGTTCAAAATCCGTGTCAAAAATTGCGTTATAACTTGCTACTGGATACTTATCATATTCAACAAGTCTATAATGTTCGAAATCTGCACCAATATTTCTTAACGTCATTGCTTGACTTCCAATTCCACCAAATAACTCTATGAGACGAATTTTATTTTTTATCTTGAATTCCTTAGTATCCTGGGAATTAATAATTGGCAATTGGTTTTCATAATTGCGGTTAAATTTATCCATTCCTCATCCTTTCTAATTTTTATTAAATTTTATGTTTGTTTGTACGAAATGTGTCTGATTCGGTCATGCTAAATAAAAAATAAATTTGACCTATTTTCTATTTTCTATGATTTTTAAAGCCGCATCTTTTAACATCTGCAAAGCCGTTCCATATTCATCGTTGTTATCAATACTATGAATGATCTTCAGTGCGGTTTCTTTGTCTATGCGAACTACTGGACTTGAAATTGCGGCTGGGTCACGATTGATTGAAAAAGCTTTTATACCGGAACCATTATTTTTCCAAAGTAGCAATGATGTGTCTCTACCCATCATATAGTTATTGAATACTGTAAGACTATACGGATATGTTTTACACCCATAGTGAATGCTGATGTTTCCATATATTACATTCTCATTTGCAATCATTACTTCTCCACGATACGCGTTATATTTCGCAACCACGTCGTTTCCATATGCAGCAGCTATATATGCATTCACGCCTTCGATATTTATGAGAGTTCGCATACTGTTAAGATCACCAATTAACGACTGTAGCTCTGTATTTAAGGCGTATCTTGGAAACTTTATTATGTATCCCCACCATTTTTCTTCCGGAAATGCATCATACGCCTCTGACAATGAATGGATTTCAACCTGTTCAAAAGTCTTGAAACCTTCTTTGTCTTCTGGCAGGAGATACGAATCAAGTTTGTGTTTAGCTTCGTCGTACTCTTTAATCAGCTTGTCATATTCAGTTCTGTTCAAATAATAACTTGGCACATCACCGTAGAAAACTTCAGGACTTCTATTTGACGAATACATTTTTTCTATTTGTTCTTTTGTTAACCGCATTGACCTTGTCTCCTTTTAATATCTACACCACAGATAGTATACTTATTGTTTTCCGAACACCTCAGAATCATCCTGCAAATTTTCAACTCTAAGTTTGTCTGGAACTGGAAGTGAATGCTCATATTGTTTTGTATCCCAACCATACCGCCTGTCCAGTTCATTCATATCAGAGTAGAATCTTCTGCTTGGCATATCATAGAACATTGGCACGTCAATTCCGATCCTTCCTGTTATTCTGTCCTTAATAACACTGATAACAACGTCATAGTTGCTGAACTTGTTACCGGAATCTTCTTTTTCCTTTTTGCTTACACGCCTCAAAGCAATAGATCTTTGGCATAAATTACCTAGATTAGCCGAACCTGCAATTGAATCCAAATCCAGATCTCCAGATGGACTTTCTCCTGCAGCCGCTTTCCTTGGGTGGCACACAAGCACAATCGCAACATCATATTTAGCCGCAAACGCAAGTAACCTAACCATGAAGTTTTTCTGATTCTCCAGCTCAGACTGTGGATTTCCAAGGTTCACAACAGTCAGATTGTCGATAATGAACAATCTACATCCAAATTTGCGGTGACATTCAAGCATACTTTCTTCTACTATTTCAGCATCATTACTTTGATCATCTTTATAAACATACAACTGACCTTTCGACCACTTATTAATTTCGTCTTGAGTCTCTATGCTTGTATTCCAGTATGTCTTTCCGTTCTTGCCAACCTTGGATTCAATATTCCTCGGACCGGCAATAACTAAATCCATCCACTGCTTTGTTATAGGTGGTGCTAATTCTTTGCTATAAAGCCATGCTGGATATCCAGCATCAATTGAATTTGCGACTACCGAATCAATGAATGATGATTTCCCTGCTCCAGGTCTTCCTGTAAGAAGTGTTACAGTTCCGAAGAAAAGCTTATCTATACATTCATCTACCGCAGAGAATCCAGTCTCAATTCCACGCATTTGGTCAAGTGGAAGTTCCACGATAGTACTAAAATCCTGTACAGATATAACAGGCGTGTCTTTTGCAGATATAATAAGATGATATAAGTATTCCTTGCCGTAAAAATTCAGCACATTGTTGGCATCTTTACAGGGATATTTCTTTCCCTTATACTCACCTTCAAGTGGAATATCAACTACCTTACAACGCCAACTTCCAAGTCTTGATATGGATTCATCTCGCATATGCTGTCCGGCTTTATCATTGTCCGAACAAATAATTATGCTTTGGAACTGGTCTAGCCATTCCATATTGTGTGCGATCCAAGCTTGTGATCCAGCTCCATTTAAAACAGAGACAACATTTGTGTACCCAGACTCATAAACAGCCATTGAATCAAACTCGCCTTCTGTTATTACAAGCGGCTCGGTAATGTTAATTTTGTTCATGTGCCACAATACATCTTGTTTATCAGCGTCTTTTTGAAACCAACATTTAGGTTCTTTATTGTCCTTTGATATCGCATGTGACGGTCTGTACTTAACCGCTACAAGGTTATCGTTAAGGTCAAACGAACGAAAAACAGCATTTCCGTGTTCATCTTCCGTTACATCAAATGCGTCTAGAGTAGCATTTGAAATTCCTCTTTTGCTTGCATATTGCTCTACAAGTTGTCTTCCATTGCAAGGTTCTGGATCTTTTGGATATCTGTAGTTATATGCAGATTCTGTTTTCTGATATTGTTCACCGAATGCATATTGAATTTCAGCAGCCTCAAATAGTTTTCGCACTGCATTAATGTAACTAATGTTTTCGTTCAGCATCCACGCATCTATTACATCTATTGTTTTTCCGCAACCAAAGCAGTGACAATAATACTTTTTTCGGTTATAAACAAAGCTAGGCGTGTTTTCATGATGCATTGGGCAACAGCACTTCATATCCCTTTCGTCATAATCCTCGACCTTGAATGCTTCCATTATTAATGTAAAATTTTTATCACCTAATTTTTCTTTTGCCTTTTCTATTAGTTCCTTTTCAATTATCAATGTTCAAACGTCCTTTATGCTTTAGCTTTGTGCTGTATGCTCGAAATGTTTATCACATCAGGCTGTTCAGTTATTACTTTTACAGAATCATCTTGAAAAACGAGCATCTTTTCTTTTGCACCATTGAAGAAGGTTTTATCTATCTCAAATCCGTATGCATTACGACCAAGTTCTGCAGCAGCTCTCAATGCAGAACCACTTCCCGCAACAGGATCAATTACTGTGTTGAAATTAAAGTCAGTGTTGAACGCGGCTTTCTTTGCAAATTTACTTTCCCCATTATGGTTGTCCCCGCCCTTGTACCACATAGGGTTGCTTCCGTAAAAATTATTTCCGATGTTGAAGGGGATATCTACAATTACCAACTGAGCCTTTGGTATATTCCCGTGGTGTTTGAAATTCTGAAAATTATCGTTAAATAAAGCACAAGTAACTTTTCTTTTCTCTAAATTTGTCAAGCGCTCCTCCTTTTATGCCTGATTCAGTCATGTTGGCTAAAATGAATCCTGCATCTGTGTTGGATGCAGGATTGCCTTATTGGTCAGATTGATTTTACATCATCATGAAAATGGAAGTTCTTCATCAATTTCACCTGGAATATTTTCAAATCCAGTTGTTGACACCGACTTATCACTACTATACATTGATGCTGGTTTTGTCCCGTCAGCGCCAGTATTCTGATTCATGCCAGAATTTGAATTCTTATTTCCCTTGAAGTCAGTGTCTTCGACTATAATGCCAGTGGAATATACCTTCTGCCCCTCTTTGTTTGTATAGTTGCTATTCTGTAATCTACCAGTAACACAAATTCCGCTTCCTTTTTGAAAATACTTACTGATAAACTGCGCTTCATATCCGAACGCCACACAATTAAAGAAGTCAGTCTGTGGTTTTCCATCTTCTCCTTTGCCAAACTTGCGCTGCACTGCTACTGAAAATCTTGCTACAGCTTTTTTTACGTCTTCATTTCCCTTGTACTCAATATCTCTTGTGATGTTTCCTGTAAGTTCTACATGGTTAATATTTGACATTATTACCTACTCTCTTTCTCTTTTTGTTCTTTTGCTACGGCTCTCATGCAATCTGCACAAAGAGCTTTCCCTACGTTTTTCTTTGCAATTTCCGCGATTTCTATACCGGAATGACCAGCTGCGCCATGAATTTCTTTTCCACAACGCTCACACATAATTGGAGTGGCACGACCATACTGTGCATCACGTTCTTTTGAATCTTTTTTATATTCATCAGAAGCCGGATCGTAATTTGAAACTCGAATTCCGCTTACTGTTTTGCCACCAAATCTGACCGAAGGATTACAATATAGCGCAATCTTATGTCCAACCGCTTCTCCAACCGTCTCCGCATGTGTGGCTCTATGTAAAGATGTCATATTAGTCTTATTAAATACCGAAGGCTTAATTCCATCTTCCTTAAAGTACACCACAGTCTTCACTGAAGATTTGTTATTTTTAGGATTCAAAATCTCTTCCTGCACAATTTTTGCAACTGTGACAATTAAATCACTGTTTGTTGGTAATTCCTCACTCGCGAGATACTTATTATCAACACGAGCAAGCGCCATAATACTGGTATCATCTGTTACTTGCATTTCTTTTCCCTTCCTTTTTCTTAATTAAAATCTCCCATAAGCTCTACTGGTAATCCGAACGGTCCTTGGTCGTATCCATACCAGTTTCCGGTTTCTTTACATTCATGATATAAAGCAAGAAGCCTGTCATATGTTTCACGACCGTTTTTTATAAACGATTCGTCACATACATAAACTCGCACAGCATAAGGCGCTGTTTTCTCTTGTGCTACAAAGCAGAAGCCACAATCTTCAAACGTGTTGCTGAAAACGCCTTCTGTGTACATTCCAGCCTGGAAATCATAGCCATATTCTCTGCAACTGTGTTCAAACTTACCATCATCACATGAAGCAGTCGTTTTATAGTCAACAATGCACGGCTGATGCAAATATTCAGTAAGACAATCACACTTAACTTTGCACTTTTCTCCAGTTTTTGAATCTGTCCAGTAAAATTCCTTTTCGTGCTCGCCTGTTAAAAGTTGCTTAGCAAGCGGAGTATTATCAATGACGCTCTTCATATTCTTAATTATTGCCATGTCTGTTGATGATATCGGCTCTTTTCCACTTGCTATACACGCTGCCGCAAACTCTTTATATTCTTTGGTTCGCTTGCTGGCAAAATCCGCAACCGTATACTCGTCATCAAACGTTTCCGGTTCAAGGATGTATTTGTGTGCCGCAATGCCGAATTCAAAGTTTGAGTTGCTTTCTCTTTCGTGATCCATAGCATATTTGAAATGAAATGGAGTTTTGTTCATTAGCCAAAGGTCAGAACGCCTTATTCCTTCAGCTTTGTCGTATTCTTCCTGATGCAATTTCCTTTTAATCCTCCTGTTCTTGGTCTTGTTCTTTATCGTTGATAGATGGTAAATATTTGACACTATCATCTATTAACTTTAAGTTCCAAGGCAATGACATCGCTGTTATATTTCTGCTTCCACAAACTGGACACGCAGGTTCAGACACAATTGCATTGCCATATTTGTGTGTAATTTTTGCTAATTTGTTTTCTGAAAATACTTCACAACAATCTCTGCATTGCCATGTAATGTGTTCACTAGTTTCCATTTACATACTTAAATTATGCTTGACATAATTTCTATTCCTTTCCACAGCAATTACGCTGTTTACTTTATGCACGTTTGCCCTAACTGAAGACAATTGCTTTACATATTTATAGGATAATCCTTATGTCTGATTCAGTCAAGTTAAATATGAAAAATAAATAGATTATTCTTCAACACACAGCTCATATATAACCTCTCCATCCCTATATACAATAATTTCTATATAGCTATTAAAATCCTGTGCATATACAACATCACAAGGTGTAATATTAAATATGTGCAATTCTTGTTTTCCTTTTGCATCATTAGTATAAATGGAGTACACAAATAGATCGTCATCGTTATTTTCCACTCCAATCCACTTAACGGTTTGATATCTTCCCCCATTAAAAGAAATCTTTTTGTGACCATTCTCAATTATTCTCATTACCTCATTAAAATTGTTTTGCATTTATTCTCCATTCTCGAACGTATGTTCGGTTCGTAATTAGTATACTAACCTATTCCAGGCTTATCATCAACCCGGAATATTTCACAAAAAGTTTTAAAATTTTTGCTTACTTATTTCTCTTTACATTTTAGATATGAATAATAGTACTGTTTTTTGAAACTACTAAAATCACTGATCCCATACTGAGTCAGGACTTTAGTTCTGAATTCTCTGTCATTCCAAAGCTGGCTTATCTTTTTACAATCACTTTTATAATACAAAGACAGAGTAGTAGACACTATGCCAGAGTTTCTTAGAAAAGCATAATTAAAATTTTTACCAAACATAGGTTTGAATATCCGAGTTGCTTTATTGTGCATATAATCATAACTGCTGTTTGCATTTCCTTTTTTAATATACCTGTACTTAATAATCCCATCTCCTATGAGATTATTTTTACAACCAGCAGAATCAACATATATATATGTATCTATAGAGTCTAATGCTGCGTTAATTGTATATCTTGGAACAAATACATCTCTCTTATCATCTCCGGTGATTATAGATATATAATTCCCTGCTTTATGAATATCATTCCTTGTTATTCCTTCAATTTCTCCAGTTCTTATTCCAAAAAATACCGCCGAGACTATAAACTTATCAATAGGATTATCTAATCTGTTTACGAAAGATATAACATCTGCCTCAGTATATAGTTCTGTTGTTTTAAGAAATCTCGAAAAATAAAGTATGTCTTTTCCTGCATAAATATTTTTTACATCTTTGCTTATATTCCCTTTTTCTTTTAATGTATCTATAAATCTTTCGCATATCACATTAGTTTCATACAAGTATCTCACCGAATTAGACTTAGTATCGGTAAAGAGTTCATTAGTTTGTTCTATATTCATATCTGCAAAATCAATTCCATATTTTTTCTCTAACTTATTTATCTGGTTGATAACCTTTTTTGTATGTCCTGCCTTTATGCTACTGTTGTTTTCACTTATAAATAATTCCTGATCCGCTTTACTAATCATTCTCATTACCTCCTTTAGCCTAAGATTATTGTGCTCAGTTGTTGAAAAATTGTCAATCAGAATCCTGTAAATCTTTTTGCATTTGCAAATATTCTTCGTGTGTTAATTCTGTTCCTAATTCATCAGATATCATATCCATTTCGCTATAATCTGCAGCCCGATCAATAACACATCTTTTACATTCCTCATTGCAACATTTATTACAGATATCTTCAAAATTTATATTACTAAAACTTTCACTTAATAAATGCACCATATTGCCTCCCTTTACTTAAAACAATAGTTAGCCATGATTTTTGTTGCTTCAATGTTTTCAGTATCATCATCTACCACATATATTTGTGTGGTATCTGAGCTTTCATGGTGCATAAGACGCTGTACCATGTGAATATCCTTGGTTTCCTTGTATAGTAGTGTTCCAAATGTTGCCCTATATTTGTGAGGAGTAATTTGCTTTCCGTTTATTACAGGTGAGTACTTACGTATCATTTTTTCAACACCTTTTGTTGATATGCGAGTTCCTTCATTATTAATAAACAAAGCTATTTCTTCTATGCCTACCAAACTATTTCTTACAGAAATCCAATCTTTAAGATAAAGAGCTGCTTCTTTTGATAAATAATATTCATCCGCCTTGTTACCTTTATCAATAACATAGATTTTAGCACCATCTAGATTTTCATTTATATGATCAAAAGAACTATACAGAAATTCTACATTATTAGTATTCATTTCTGTCAATGCTGTTACTCTAATTCCAGTCTGTAGAAAAATACAAACAATTGACAAATCTCTGTACTTAAAACGATTTTTACTATGATTAATAGTCATTATTACATTTTGAATATCTGATTTTTCCATGTACACTCTCTTAACATTATCCCTTCCTTTTTCTCTTTTAATACTGTCAAGCGGATTCTTTTTTATTTTTTTAGATAGTACCAAATATGTAAAGAAATTATTTAATAAACTCCATCTCTGTTTTCTGTAGGCGATAGACGTTGCTTTAATTTTTCCATTTGTGCCAGTAGTTGTGCTAATTGCGTCAAAATATCTATTTGTATTATCAATGTTAATACATTTAGTGTTTGAAATATCACAATCATTTTTTCTTAAGAAAGCAATATATTGGCACGCCGCATGAATATATTCGCTTTTAGAGCGATACGAGTTTACATTATGCAACGAATATAAATACGAAGAAATATATTCTGGCATATTAGATACATATTGTTTTAGCTTTAATTCATTTTTTAATCTATTTTGTTCTCTTCCTGTAATTTCGTTATTCATTAGTTTCCACCTTTCTTATTTGCTCTAAATATTTTCGAAACGCAGCTCCGTCATTTACATATAACGAACTTATTCTTAGTTTAAATTCACTAGTTACTGAGATTTTTATTTGCTTAACAGTATCATTCGGCTTTCCTTCGGCCTCTTTTAATAATTCCAACGCTGATTGCTGCATTTTTGAATATGGTGCAAGCATATATGAATAATCTATATTTGTAATGTACCCTCTAGCTAAGTATTTTTTTAATGCCTTGGTAACGAATTCAAACTCACTTACAAAATCTTCCATAGATATTTCATTTGGATTTTTTTCTATTCGATCGTTTATTATAATATTTTTCATCAATTGCGGATTCCAATTAATCATTGTTATTACAGCGCTTTCTTGATATTCTTTCGTCTTTTCTCTTGCATAAAAATACCACAACCCATACAAAAAAATATCAATAATAACACCACCCTTAACTAACAAAAAGAATATTGACACAAAGAAAACTACAATAAGTTTGTCGTATTCTGTTTTCATAATTTTTACACTTTCTATTTCCTTTTTGTTATCAATAAACTCTTGATAGGTTAAATTATCGTATTTCAAACAAGTGCCTCCTTTCAAACTTCGCTTCTATTGTTGGGATACTACTACATATTGTATGCATCTATGTCTGAACACTGGTTGTCAAGTACAGTATTTTTACAGCGTCTAGTATTGAATATGTATATCCTGATATTCCTTCGTATTTCAGCCACATGTCTAGTATCTCATCTCTTGCAAATTCATCCAAGGCTTTTTCTATGGAATCAAATTTCTTTCCCGTTCTAATTCGGATTACCTCTAACAATTGTTTTTCTATCATGCTACCACCCCCATTTCGTCTATATGAAAGTTTACATCTACATTCGGTATGCAAGTGTTATATCCCCAAGGAGTTCTAACCAACAGAAAATGTCTATATAACCCAATAACAATGCAGCTTATAGGTCTGACCATTGTTGTGTGTGCCATTGTTGTGTCTGCACACTCATAGTTTATTACAATTTCGTCACCAATTTTGTACTTTGCGTTCGATAATGCCATTTTCTTTTCCTCCTGTTATTTTCATATATGAGCATAAAAATAGAACCCTAGCTAACTGGGTTCTATCAGCAACCTGACTATTGTTTTACCTTTATGGCTTCAGCCACAATTCAAAAACCGAAACATCAAAGCTCCCTTACCATACATTTATCACAAACCGCACAGTTTCCATCGCAATAATTGAGTAGCGTTCCATTCTGCTCACAGCCAGTATATACTTCGTAACGTGCATTATTAGGGTGGGATATGGCCGTTCTTGTGACTTTCTTTTGATCTACTGTCAAATCTTTGCATTTCATATTATCACCTCGCTTCATGTTTCGTTTTCTTTTGAGCATCTGTTGACACTTCTTTGTCTCAACGGTGTGCGTTATTCGCTGTCTCTTATCTCTTTGACCTTCCAGTCAATAAGGTCGTTGAAATCAATATTATCGAGAATACCTTCTTTACATTCTTCTTCCACTCTTTCTCTCACATCTGGATAATGTGAATCAATATATTCGGCTTCGTCAATAATATCGTCGGGGATGGTCTGACCATCAGCTAAATTTTCTTTCAGCGCAGTGATTGTGTTTCCGTAGTTTAGTTCAGCTGTGTTCATAATCATGTCGTCAAGTTCCCACTTGTCGTAGTGTGCCTGACGTAAGCATATATCTTTACCACTCCAGACGGCTTCCGGCTCAGTGTCAGCACTAGTTTCCTCACCAGTGTACAGACTTCCGTCCTCACTCATGTAAAGAGAGTAATACAGACCATTCGAGTTAATGGCTCTCTTTTCGAGTTCTTCCATAGCGTCATAAATCTCATCTCTATGGTTCTCAATGGTAGTTATTGTCTGTTCCGCAAAAGAGAAAGTGTCGTAGTCGAAACACTCGCAGTCCTCGTCCTCAATATCATTGACGTACTGACGAATTTCAACTGAACCCGGCTGCTTATCTCTTCTACGGCAATACTCAGCGTCATTCGCTATTGCCCTTGCCTCATCGAGATCGTCATACTTTCCAAGCTGCATTTCACTACTACCTTTATTTCCATCGAGCTGATAAACATAAAATTTCTTCATAGTCGTTTCCTTTCTGCTCCTTTGAGCATAAAAAAACTATAATAATTAAGTTACACTCTAATCTTGGTTTGAAATGTTACTTTGATTATATACTCTTTTCCTTTTCTCAACATCTACTACCGGAGCATTTGCTTTAACTGCGTCATGAGAACCGCCAAATGACGGGACATGAATAAATGTCCGGTCAAGACGGTCAATTTGAAGTGTAGTATCTGTTGAGAACTTCCCTTGCTCTAGGATATTAACATTAAGCAGCATCCACTATTTGAGCATTATCTTTAATAGTGTCATATATTAGACATCGCGTTGGAGCCAGGTAGATATACCTGGTGGAAACGCGATGTCTATAATAAATGTATAGTGTTTACTGCTCGTTTTTATCTTGCTCTAGATAGGTTTCTTCCTATTATATAGTGTTCGTTAGTAAAGCATTTCTTTAACCGATTCATATGATCCAGATCTCGCATCCTAAGTACTAGGGATGAGAGATCTGGATATTAAATTCGTAACGCTTACTATATATTCCTTTGCTCCAAGGTTTAGCACAACGTCCATCCAAGAACATATCTTTATACGAGTCATATATACCCGACATAGCAGCAAATACTGCTGCTATATGCGGGCATGGTAAATTTATAGATGTTTGTTGTACTTCCTGTTGTTCCACAGTTTTACATATTATCTATTGCGTAGGCACATATCTTCTGAGAAGTTATATCTGTTATCTACTATGACCTTTCTCAGCATTGCAAGATATCTCCATCCCTCTCCTGTATACTCTACAAGATGATTATTGAGATATTTTTCAGCTTCCTTATTGCGAAACTTATACCCTGTATTTTCGTCCTCAATAAACACCTGATGGAATCTGACCATATTCTGAAGTGTATAATAGGCACCATTTCCTTTATAAGCATTGATCCATGATGTGCACTTTTTGCATTTGTCATCTACCCACTTAATCAAGCCACATTTATTGAATTCTTTTATAGCTCTATAGCAACCGGCGTAATTAGATGTTGTAATCTGATTGATAAGATTATAAATTCCCCCTACACAGTTATCAATGTGTTCTATTTTCCAGCTTTCAGCATATCCATGAATCTTTATCTCACGCATAAGATCATTAAGATACTGCGTATATGTATCAATAAACACGTCCTTGTTGAAGAATGAACTTCTTATTACAAACTCTCTTCTGTCTTCCTTTTCAAGATGTGCGAGGACATTACACTCTCTTTCTATGAACGAGAACTGATAGTAATAACTCATATTTGCAAGGTTTTCTGCATAATCATCAACACCATTAAACGTCTTATACCTCTCACCCATCATTCTGAACATCTGAGCCATTACCCATCTTCTGAACAGCCTAGGATTCTGGATATAACCATCCTTATATATATTGTTGAGTATTGGATCTGTTACCTTCTGTTCATTGTCTCCCTTTACTACAGGATGTCCGTCTTCAATTACAAGTGTTATCTGCGAACCTTCTTTAAGTCCTTCGGGAAGCTTGAACTGAAAATATTTTGTTGTGTTAACTCCTGCCGCGCTAAGAGTGTCCATTCTGTTCTGTCTGTTTGTCATAGTATTATTCTCCTTTTTTTTGTATGTTTGGTTGGTTTAGTTGGTTTAAGTTTATGCTTCAATCCAAGTTCTAAGAATTACAAAATCATGATCTTCTTTATTCTGATAAAACCATGTCCCATATTCAGTTTTCCATTTCAGTTGACCATTGAGTTTAAGACATAATACCATCCCTTCTAGCCTTGCTTTTGCAACTTCTCGCCGCTCTCCTTCTACTAATTCTTTGTTGCTCAGATTTTCAAATAACTCTGCTTTGAAATACGGATGTCTGCATCTATCGCTCCTTTCGCTTGGAACTGAATACTTATAATCCAAATAATACAGGAGTAACTGATCGAGATGTTTAATATCGACCCGATGCATTAGCTCTCTTGTTTCTCCTGTAACAAAACCTCTGTCAATAAGAGGTCTTCCATTAACCTTCATTGTGTTAGTTGTAAAATCAACCACACATCTTTCGCCGTCTTTTGCGGCTTTAACATACTCTTCTAATACTGTCATTAGGTTTCCTTTCCTTGAGCAACTTTGTGTGATTGCGTTTGACTTTATCCGATTCATGTTAGGATCATCTCAACGGGTTATTTACCCGTTTATATGATCCTTAATGAAGTTCACACCTTATTGCCCAACAGCAACGCAACTGTGATATCTACAACCTATATGTTTGGTGTTTTCTCTTTAACTGTTTCATTAAGAGCTTGGTTGGGGCTGGATATTATCCAGCCAAGAAAGCTATTGTAAACCACATATCTATTGCAGATAGGTAACACGACCTTTGTTTTTCTTTACATCTGACTAACTAAACATTCATATACTGGCCTTGATATCAATATCGCATTCCTCATACAGGTAATGCTGTAATAACCATTGATATGAACCTCGGTATTATTTCTATTAGCTGTAACATTCCGACCTCTACCTCTAACCACACATCCATTCTTGTTTTCCTTTACGTATCCAAGCCCTCCGACCTTGGTCTTGTGAGTTTGCGTTGCTCTGAGACAGTCCATTATGAATTCATTCAACGTGTCAATATCGCTTTTATTGTTAATAATTGGCAACACTGATGTGGCCCATGAATAAGTTCCATCTCCGATATATAAGAATCTGTTGACCGAATCCAGGGCCTGTTTGAAGTTCGTGTTTCTGTTTTTCACGGTCCTGCTTTCAATCTCTGACTGGAACTTCTTAAGTCTTCCTTTACTAATGCTGATTTCTGAACCACGGATTGAAAAACCAAGAAACTTGAACCAGTGGCTTGAATCAATCAGTTCTACCTTCTTAGGATTAAGCTTCAAGCCAAACTTGCCCAGAATGGTCTTCATACGCTCTAGGACGGCCTTATAGTCCTCTCCAATGAAGAGTACGTCATCTGAATATCTTACATAAAATGACCCTTTAACAAGGCTTAATTCTGCGTCCATGTCGTATAGAAGAGCATCTGCAAGAAACGCGGCAACAGCACAACCTTGCATTAACGACATGTACTTTATGGTCACTTTGCCATCAACATCAAAACATGTGTTTTGGTGGTAATAATTACGAAGCACATCAATTATTTTTGATTTCCCTGTTATTCGTTCAACCCTGTCAAATGTTTGGTCTATAAATTGTATAGGAACTGAATCAAAATACTTACTGAGATCTGATTTGAAACCTATTGTTAGACCATGAGCAGAAGCTACCATCTCTGAACACTTCTGAACTACTTTTCCACATCCGATTCCCTTCTGATATGATTTACAACTCGGATGAATCATTGATGAACACATTTCCATTAAGGTATCATTCACAATAGAAAGAAACAGTCTATCGACATTTTCGTTGATATATACTGTTCTAAAATCTCCATTATCTTTAGGAATAAGCTGTGCATGTGGTGGAGCAATCGCATAATTATCACTCCGAATAGCCAAGTACAATGCAGCCCTCATTTCAGGATCACACATTTTTCGTAATTCTGTTTTGTTAATTTCTTTCCCAACACCAACATCAATTGCACCAGTCCATCTGTCAGACGAAAAAACTTCAGCTAACAATTTGTCTTCCATTTTTTTCTCCTTTTCTTCTGTTTGAATTATATGCCTGATTCAGTCAAGTTGTCAATGAGAAAACAATACCTGATAGTTAATATCGCCTTCATTGTCAACTCTTTTAGAGTTCATGCATCCAATTTCCTTTTCGTCACATACTGTACAATTTCCACTACATAGACTGACATGTCTTGCATAGTTTGGAAGTGTACTTGAACCATCTTCCCAAATGATATGAGATTCCGGATAGTGATATGGATTGTTCATTTTGACTCCAGGCCATGCACTTACAATACACTTTACATTATCAGGAAAACCACCGATTCTTTTTGTAAAATCGTTCAGGCCGTTATAATTCTTTGTAAAGAACTGTATTTGCATATTAGGTCTTTTTGTGCAGATCCAATTAACATAATCAAAATCTTCATCATGCAAGTCACCACCAACATTGAGCCTGAGATTGTGAACACCATTAGCGATACACGATTCGAGTATCTGTGTCCAATACATTTCAACGCTGAATTCCCTTATTGCCGAATTCCTCGCTCTATCTCTCCTTACAGAAGCATTTCTCATATCGTGTCTCATATCATAACAATCTTTGCCACAATACTTTGAGCACACTTTAACACAATCAATTATTGGCAATAATGATACCGTCATAAAAGACACCCCAGTTTTTAAATTACCTGGCTGAAGTTTAACTCTTACTTCTTCGCCGGCTTTAAGTTTTGCAAGAAACTCTTTTTTATACTGCATCATACTTGCTAACCATTTTTTCTTTGTTTCTGGTTTCAACTGAGATATTTTTTTTGCTTTCAGCTCTTTTGTTGTTTCTTCCATTTTGTTCTCCTTTTCTTTGCAAACAAAAAGCAGCCCGATTTTGGCTGCTTCAACTACCTTTCGCAACATTCCTTGTGTGGTCATTCCATCCATCAATATCCCATGTACTCGAGTTTCACATTGCTTACATCTTTGATTTCAGGCCATGATTCCAAATCCATGAGATACTCAATATGATGTTCGAGTTCCTTTAGCTTTTCGAAATCCTTATCGGAACTTACTTCTATATTACATGTCATCTGAACTATCATATTACTTCTCCTTTCGCTTTATACATTCCTCTAATCCTAGCAGGAATTACAACTTGTCCATTACACTCATCACAACACTTAGCACTTTCGTTGTTGTTTACTGGCCATGGATTATTACCCCAACCTTTGATTTCCCTTCCACAGATACAACACTTCATTTCTCTTCCTCCATTTCTCTCCATCCAATAGGCTGATAATTAAGTGCACTAAGAAATGCTGCATACATTGACTCAAACCACAGAAGCTGAGTTTTGTCATTTCCCTCAATCCACTGCAACCCATTAGTATTAAGAAATTCTTTTTTTTCCTTTTCGGTAAGTCTCTTCCATGTCCACGACTTTTTTGTCACTTCCTCAATTCGCTTGTTCACATAGTCTGTCATTATTTTCAAAGCCTCCTTTTATTGTGTACATGTTTAATATAAATCTGATTCTGTTGTTGCATTACAAATTCTTTTTTTATTTTCTATACCTCCATGCTTTCAAATCTTGCACCGAAAGACCAAAATATTTTCTTTTTCGATATCTCTACCGGTTCCATAAACGCCGGGTTTAAGTGCTGCCGGGCGGCTTCTCTTTCAGTGTATAATTCGTTACCAATGTAGAACCCGGCATATTCACCGCGATTGTTATATTGTTTTCGTTGATCTGCTTCCGGCTTTACTCTGTAATATTTCATTTTTCCCTCCTCATACTCTCATAATTTCATCAAGATACAATCGTAGCGAACCTTTACGAAGGTAGCCACGCCCGGCGGCAGTATAATGTACGGTGTTACGATGATAGCCCCACGTCTGACCCTCTAAACCGCTCCACGCCGTTATAAAATCGGTGTCGGGCTTGTCTTCCAGCATCGGCTCGAATATCAACACGCCGAATGTGTTGCACAGGCAGACCGACCCGACCGGGCGGCTGTCTGCATATCTCTTGTAAAGTGGTGTTTTCATTGTGTTACCTCCTTATATTTTGCAGTCCGCGTGTAACCATCAAACTCATATAAAACAATATCTTCAATTTTACTGCCAGTGGCTTCAGCGATCTCTTGCTTGATTCCTTCATCGTTCCATGATGTACAGTACATCGTGAAGCCGATTGTATCTTCCGGTTCTGTTTCTTCATCGTGTATGATCCATTCCGTACCAGTATTAAAATATTCTATTTCAAACCTAGTAAGGGCTTCTTTATTCCATTCATCAACCGGATAATATATGTCTTGCCAATCCGATTGGCAATATCCCCTGATGATACCATGAGCCCACTTTTTCCCGGTAACGATTGATAAGACTTTACATAAAATTTCATCTTCGGCACTACGATGGCAAGTGGAATATTCAATAATAAGATTTTTTAAAGTGTGTATTGCGTTTGTGCTATATTTACTTTTCGATGGTAAATAATCAATTATTGCTTTTGTTGCGTTTTTGTACCATTGCTGCAATTCGTTGACGTTTTCTAAAATATCGGCCAATTCACCGTCTTCTAACACGGTTTTAACCGTGTCGAAGACTTCCGGAATATGGCTAGCAAAATCACGATTGCCGCAAACTGCAATATTATCGGGAAAACATCCGTCTAAAAAAATCGGGCTTTCTTGATATTCCGGTGGAACTTGATGAGCATAAATTTTCATTGTCTGATTCTCCTTTCTATTTCACTTCTCCATATTTGTCATCAACGTAATACGAGCATGTGAATGGATTGAATACTGCTGTATATCTTTTGCCTTTATACAATGCAACTACATTATTATTTCCATTCTCAGATATAATCTGAACCTCATCCATCTGACCACCAAGACTATTTATGTGTGCGTTTACGTTTTTCATATTTTCTCCTCTCCATATCCCAGATCAATGTATTTTTGAAGCACTGCTTTAGCTTCTTTATCATATGTAACCATTTCCTTTAGCTCAGATATTGTTGCGTTTGGATGATCTTCCATAAGTACATTTATTAAATCCCTTGCGGCTATTGTCGAATATGCAATTGGAGCTTTTCTTCCTCTCGCATACCAATTCACATCTCCCTTACTTTTGTATCTCATGATTTATTCTCCTTTCGAATTCTGCCTCAATCTTCCTGACCACAAGCATGGTAAAATTTCATATCACCAATTCTTCCAAGATAAATTCCATCTTCATTTATTTTTGGTATCAGTCTCAAAAACAGATTGACTGCATGGGCAAAATCCTCATCATCCTCTGCCATTGACTCATAATCATCTTCCGTTGCTGCATCAGGAACTCCGCCCATCAACCAAGGTTCAAGCAAATCTTCATTTTCAGCCGACCTAACTATCTCGTCCATTCCCTTCAACATTCTGATTCTGCTTTTCATTACATTATTTCTTTTGCAATTGATATCATCCTGTACAAACTGATAGGCGCTTTCAAATGTGCCAAATCCATAATGTCCATACTCCCAATAAATGCCGGTGTCTTCATTATTAGTCAAGTAATGAGCAACCACTATCGGGTCAAACTTGTTTTCCCTTTTCAGAATCACCCACTCATTATCACATGTAACATACAACACAATATACTTATCGTTTCCTTTGAAAATCTCGTTTCCACGCCATTCTGTGTGATACAAAGTCTGACCAAGTTCAACTTTCATATTTGTTTCGTTCATGCTACTTCCTCCTTTTGTCCGTTTGCTATTCCAAGTTCCTTTTCAATAGTATTGATAAATTCATCAGCAGTTTTCTGAACTATATTCATGGACTGCTTTAGTTCTTTGAGTTCCTTTCCGCTTGACCATCCGGCAAGATACTCAAAACTGTACGAATCTGTATCAATGCCAAAATGTTTACAAACTACATATGCCGTTGATTCAGCTTGGACTTCTTCTGTTTTCCTATCCAAATCACAAGCCCCGCTATGAAGTTTGGCATGCGTCATCTCGTGTACAAGGGTCTTGATTGTTTGTGTATTTCCCATTTCTTTTTTAACCGTAATACTGTCAGTATCACGAGAATAGAAACCCTTTGCGCCACTATCAATTTCTTCAAACTTAACTGGAACCCCAGCTACCTTTATGACCGCATCTTTAAGCTGTTCGTAGTTATCAACGGTTCCCTTAAGTTCTTCACAAACTCCTGGTAACTCTTTGCCTTCAGTCTGGCTAATATCAAAGGTATAAACAACCTTGTACCATGGAACTACAACCATGTCTTTTCCTGTGACAGCGTTTCCGTTTACATCAGTTAGCTTGGCTCCGTCCTCACCTCTGGACTGTTTTATAACTTCCTTTTTGAATGGAGCCGGAGCTAGAATTCGAATTCCCTTTTCACCATGCTTTACAGTGCGGCCTAACTTTTTCCATGCGTTAAATGAAGCACACTGAGTTGCGTCTTTCTTCTGCATCAGGATCAATATGCAGTTATTAACAGAGTAATGATGGAACTTTGAGCAAGTATCCAAATACTCTTTCCATTTATCACTCTCAAACACTTCCTGTATTGACTGTTCAAGCGATTCTAATAACTTCTTCGAGCTGTTTTCTTTTTCTTTTTTCGCTGTATATTTCATTTTTCGATCTCCTTCCTCTTTCATTGTGTAATTCCTCACACTCAAATTGAAACCAATATTTACCCTCTTCCTCACCTTCAACAATGACTGCCAAGTCACCGTTAATACGCTTATACGAATCTTTGACTTCCCTTTGTAATATTGGAACAAAATCATCAACGATTTTTCTATATCTTTCGGCTTGTGCCAAGTTTCCATACGTTTCTGCATATTTTGTAAAAATATCCAGATACCACTGTGATATTGAATCCAATTCAGACAATGCTTTCTCTGCTGAACCAATAAATAAATATGCAGACCGACTTCCTATACAAACTGCTTCTTCTTTTGGCATTGATTCCAACTTTTGCTTTAACTTCATCTCACCACACTTAACCTTCCATCAACAAATTCAAAAACATTATTTGAAAGTCGTTCGTCCGGAGCAACTTGTGTTTCATTTATATCTTTTACGATCCATTTAAGCTCATCTACAGTTTGCTTTTTCTTTTTAATACAAAGTGTTTCATGAATGCTTGATGGAAGTACATAGAAATCTCCTAACTTCTTTTCAACCATCCTCCTGGCACAAGGATTCAATATCACGTGAGCACCCATCATTTTTTCCTGTGTAGTAACGATAAGCATACCTGACTCATTATCATCTTCGTCTGCAGTTAGCTTCCCTAATTCCGTTAGCTCAGATTCAATCGTTTTTATGAGTGGGGTTTCGATTTCCGTATTTGCCTTAGCTACCTTATAAAGCGTTGCCTTATCTATTCCCCATGTGTTAAGCAAAGGCTCATTTATCTGTATATTAGAATTTCCAAAGTCTACAATGAATACTTTGTAAATGTCTCCGCAAACATGGACTCTAACCCTGTTTTCAAGATTGTTTCTTTCTGTTATTTCCCCGGTTAATATATATTTGATTTTCCCTTTGATTACCTCATAGTTTTCAATGTATCCATTAGCGTTGATTTCTGCTTTCATTTTGCTTCCTCCTTTAGTTTGTGTGTGCCTGATTCGGTCAAGTTAAATATAAATTACATTTCCGTTGCTGTCAATACAAATATTCTGACTTCATGCTCAGTTTGCTTATATTAGATACAATTACATGATCTAATAATTCTATACCAATTAACTTTCCGGCTTTAGCCACGCGTTTTGTAAATTCAATATCAGCTTCGCTTGGAGTTAAGTTACCGCTTGGATGATTATGAAAAAGCATTATAGCACGTGCATTAGATAGAATAGCCGTTTTGAAAATATTTGGAACATCAATCGTAGCATTGTTAAGTCCTCCTACCGCAACGATTGTAAAATTGACAGGCTGAAGTTGATTATTTAGATTGACAGCAATAACAACTTCCCTATCTGATTTGCCTAACATTTTTTGAATCATTTCCGCTGCCACGCTCGGACTAGATATACTTTTCTCGCTATATAATCCGGCTGATTCTTTCATGTAAATTGTCGCTTTTGGTAATTTGTATTTCATTTTAATTCTCCCTTCTAATTTAGGATTCCACAAGATAAGCAAGCGTGAATATATGCAGCAGCTTCCCTATCACTCGAAACAAAATCTTGTCGGTAATTTATAAATTCTGGCAAGAATTGAAACGCTTTCGGCTTGTAGGTAATTGACAAATTGTCGAACATCTCGACTTCCTTTCTGTAGTTTCCTTTGCCTTATTTTGAAATTTTAGCCGCTTCAAACTGACGCACAATCTCAGCTATGATTTCATCTTCTGTTTTGACCATCCACTCAAAATTGACCCATGAACCGAGCGAAAACTCATCTTTAATATACTTCGTGTCAATCCAGTTGTGCCTCCTGTAATAGTCAAGCCTCCAATATTTTATCTCTTTTCTCCTTCCCGCGCTGGTGCGCTATATCTCGTTTAGGCACACGGCCTGGAGATATTTCCCGCCATAATATCCGCCGTTTGTGTCAATTCCGGCCTGCTCGCATACCGTCAGTATGGCAAGCTCAATACCTGCGCCGCCGCTTTGATGGGTGTATTCTCCAATGCTGACAAGGCGCGGTATAGCTGCGCCAGGTTCGGTCTGATAGTCCAAATCAATGCGGTACACTTCGCCGCGCGTCGTTGTATGGCCGTTGGCATTCCGGCGGCCTTCTCTGACCGTGTAATAAATGTTCATCACTGTGTTACCTCCTTTTCTAGTACCCATTCTAAAATATCCTCTCTTATTGTGAATACGTCGATAGTTTGGTTATAGTCATTTCCGGTTATATTTCCGTTTTTGTATTCTTTCGTCAACTTTTCTATTTGTTGTTGTGTTGCTGCTAACTTAGCGCGTATTTGTCGGCGGGTTTTCATTGTGTAACCTCCTGTATATATTCTTTAATGATTTCATCCAATACAGCTTTTTTTTCATTCCAGTTATACATTCTAGCCGTTGCGTACATTGCTTTTTGTTCGTAACGCTGATTTACTTCATAACCGGGGCGAATGTTACCGAATGGCGCATAACCTGTTACAATGGCGGTATTGCCGAATTGGTATATGTCCGCTCCCCATCCTTCAATACGGGTTGTGTATGCTATTTCACTTTCGCAAGATAATAACCGCTGTAACGCACAATAGGAAACACAAATAACATTGCTGTACCCCTGTTTAATGGCTTTTTGTGTAGTCTTGAATTTCATTTTTATATCCTCCTTTTAATTCGGGGGCGGCCATGCTATAATATTTCATGCCGCCCTAGTTGTTTTGTGTGTGTTCTGGTGTGGCTGACCGTCGCTGGTGTGGTTACTGGCGGCGGCTTATTTTGCGTTGTAGTAGGTGCTGTGTTCCCAATAGATCAGTTCCCGTACTATGTCAATGCAGATGTCCCACAGCACGTCAGGCTTGCGGCTGCGCGGCTTGTATACGCTGACATACGCCCTGACATAATCGCTGTTGCTGCCCGTCCTATCGCATCCCGTGACCTCTACGCGCCACTTATCGGCTGCTCTGCCGGTGTCTATCATGGCGGCTTTGATTCCCTCCGCAAGCTCTGTTCTTGTCATTGTTCTTCTCCTTCCATCTTGCTGTCGTTTATGGATACAATAAAAGCCACGACCTTGGTTTCCCTTTAGTCGTGACTTCTGTCTATTCACAAACGTCTAGCGTAATATCGAATATATTTTCCCTTGCAGTAATATTTACAACACTACACTCAGCATACTTAGGATCTATTGAATTCCTTTTATCATAATTTCCCAAGTCATTACCATATCTGTCATATATAAACAAATATTGGTAATCACTGAGAACACTAAATAGCTCTTCCAGTTTCATTTCCTTTTTCCTCCTTGATTTTTTACATACATACTAGACTATTGACTACATTTCCATTTTTATCTACAACATCAATATATTCCCCTCGTTCACCTTCTACATAGATTCCAACGTTACCGCTGAAAACTCTGTTTCTGTAAAGCTGATTAAAACGTGATCGTGAAATTGAGGTTGTATTGTCTCTTAGATGTCCGATGACCCTTTTTTGTGTGTCGTACCACGTATAAACGTTCCTCATGTTTTTATCCTCCTGTTTTTGTGGTTGTTTACTATCTCTTTTAATATAATAATGTTCCTTCTAAAGATGCTTTTGTGCTTTCCTTGTCTATATAGATTCTTAATACGTCCGGTTCATCAGATAAAGCAAAGGCTACGGGTTCGTCCTGTAAAAATGCTTCCTGTGGTACTCTGTATTTTCTATAGAATACCTTTACTTCTTTAACCTGTTTTCCGTAAATTCTGATAATGTTTTCAACTGTTAATTTTATTTCTTCCATTCTTTTTAGGCTCCCTTTCTGTATTTGTTTGTATTACCTTGATCATCTATAGTATACGTTTCTCATGTTCTTTTCCTCCTTAATTTTCCTTTCCCTTAGTAAATCCCTTTCGTGTTTCCCTATCTGCCAAAACTCAGGTTCAGCTTCCAGTAACCTTTTGTCCATTGCTTCATGCTCAGAACTTGGTTTCCATTCCATCTTGAGCCTCCATTAAAACTGCATAATTATGCATAACTAAAAAACTGGTTTCCGTTTTAACTTCCATTCGGAATCCAGTTTCAGCTTCTGTATAATATACATTTTTGAGTTTCAAATTGACTTGGGAAGGTAGACAAACTTTATAATATGCTTTGACTTCTGACCGCGGATATTGTCTATCATTTCGCAGTACACGGGCAAATTACGACTTGCCTTTAGAATCTTGCCGTGATTTACATACGTCCGCATGACTGTAGACAACACATCAATTCCATGCACCCTTTGCCTTCCATGCCAAGTTGTGACATAGTGATATCTGTTAGTACAAAGCTGGATCTCGGTTTCCATTTGTATCTCATAATCGGCTTCCATTTGATTAGCCATTTCCGCACTGAGTCCAAGCCGATTTAGAACAATGCTTACACGTTCATCTGCTGCACACACTTGCATTTTGGTTTCCCTTTTCCCTTTCAACCTTCTTCAGGCAATGAATCATATATCGCTATAAATTTGGTTTCAGCTTCCCTTGTGTCTGGAATACTGACTGAAACAGTAAATCCGGTTTCGGTTCCAAGTCTGCCACCTTGCGGATACACAGACCGATTCCCAAATTCATTTACCATTTTGACTACAAAGTCATCTTTGGTTTCCCTTTTGACCAGCTCAACAGTATACGTTTTCACTTTGCGTTTTCCTCCAATCTCTGCTCGAACAGCTCACAGTATCCGGCATAATACACAACAGACAATCGCGAACACAGTGAACGCCACTGCAACTACACCCAGTAGAACAGTTTCTACTATATCTTCCAGATTGATTTCCTTTCCGGCTCAGGTTATGAGCACAAGAAAAACCTCAAGCCAAACAACGACTTGAGGTTTCTATCTGCCTATAAACCGATTATGAGTATGGTAATAGCCACACTCACAAAAAATCCAATTCCTACAATATCCATTCCGGCCTCCCTTATGTGCCTGATTCAGTCAAGCACAATATTCGTTTACCTTGTTTCACTGCTAAGAATACGAGCTATCTTTGGTGCGTACTTCTTGTTATATAACCACTGTTTTTGCTCTTCCTTTGCGTACTTTGAACTCTCAATCTCATACAGTGCACTTATTTTCTCAATTCTTTTTTTGACTTCCGCTGTGCTCATAACTCAATTCTCCCTTCTGTCATTGTCATTACAATGACACTCAACCCAACAGTTCTGTTGTCCACAAGGATATTGTCTTGTGAATCCATCCTCAGCCCCAACATTAGCAGGACACTCAGCACATCTCAGTGTATTATTAGGATCACACATAAACCTCTTATAACTATCCGTCTCTTGTACTGTCATACTCTCTCCAATCTGTGTGGATACGCCACACTATCACTATGTTTTGTCCATTTACCCCAGTCACAAGCCAAACACTGTCATTGGATATAAGCCTGATACTTACTGATGTATTAGACAGACACCAAGACCAATGTGCTACTATGACTGATACGTTGCTATGGGACTCGAACCCAACCACTAACCATAGTTAAGCTATGGAAACGGACTACACTTGAACTATCCGCTGTTCACCGACTGAGCAACGTCGTTGCCAATAGGAATTTACAAGGGTTGTCCCCTATCAGGTTTTTTATGTTCGCCCTCGACCTCGACCCAGAGCCAAAGCTCTAAGGTCTACCGATATGTAAGTTGGTCTATCCAATACCAACTATCCTGGCGTGGCTACTAAACCACACTCCCATCGTGGGATTCCAAGTGACTTTAACTGTGACTTGAACTTCATACCCTACTTCTTTCACGGCAACTAAACGCCATCAGGTTCGGGCAATACTCAGTAAAGTATCTTGAGGACTGTCACTTGGTGGAGCGCCTACTCCCCTGTTCGCCCTGAACCGTTGTATCCATTGGGTTTTTAAGCGGCTACTAAATTCACTGTGTCTGTCTCACACTCCTTTTGCTGTACTGCTTGACCTACATTGGATTCAAGTTTAGTTGCCTTTTGTGCGACAACTTAATTCCAACTTGGCTACGGACTCTATCCGCATTGTCTCTATCCCTATTAGAAGCGGACTTTAACACAGCCAGACTATACTGCGACTTTATACACAGCTCCGATTTCGACCGCCGTTTGAAACTCAACTACGGCTCCTCTACGGCTATTCACGGCTTTATTTTTAAGTTTTGAATGGGTTCACACATACTACCTAGAGATGTATGTGCTACTGTTTAGTGCTAGAAATTTACTGCACTAAAAAAGACACTATCGGAATCGAACCGATACTAGTGAACCATCAGTGTCTAACTCTCAAGCCTCGACCTCATCGGCTAGTAACATTGCTAGTGTTCTATAAGCCTCAACCTCAGTTGTGACCTCATAGGTTTCAGCATCACGACACATTTCTTTACACTGTATAACTGTCCATTTGTTCCCTTGGAACTCTATGAAGAAATACCATTCATTTTTTCTGTACATCTCCTTCATCTTTACACCTCTCAATCACAATCAATAGGGAAAAGCTCATTACTGAGCTTTTCCCTCAACACCTATTCCCCAGCTAGCTAGCTTCTCCTTAATATCTTCTTGAGTGATAGTCCAGTCCATTTTATCGGCTATCATCTGTGTTTTGCTTGCATCTTCGACCTTATATAGACCATAGATGACTTTACCAGTAAGATTATCTTTTTTATTTTTTTCAATGCTAATTTTTGTACCACAATTTTTAGCTGTGGTATTAAGTCTAGACCAAAGAATAGAACGTCTAGTCTTTTTCATAAAACCATCCGCTAAAATATATCCATGCTTAGGATATATTTTATACTCGACTGTGTCTGAATACTGAGCTTTTTTTACTGGTTTTTGATTAGCCAGCTCAGTATCTTTGAGCATAGCTAATAAGCTTGACCTCTCACTATTATCCATTTTTGCTAAATAACTGATAACGGTTCTGTTAAATCTTTCATTCATCATTTTTTTCTCCTTTTTTCTTAAAAGATTGATTGACAGTTTTTGGTTGCCGAAGACTCGTTTTCGGCTCAACACAAATGTACACCGGTCGTTTTTTCTTGGCAAATTTTTAGCAAAAATGATAAAAATTTGTGGTTCGACAAACCCTGATTTGTGATACCTATTTTGACAATATCTCGGGGGCACTTAAAACCGCATAAGAACGGCATTTACAGGCTATCCCTAAACCATGTTCTTATCGAAACCAACCACCAAACGAAACTCAAAATAGCAAATTCAAGCTCAAGATATTTTTACAACTACATTTTTCAACAATAACCCATCCCAAACCAACACCAAATCCCATTTTGTTAGTCACCTCTAACTTACCAATTGATTCCATTTTGGAATGATTCGCTGTTTCAAAATTTTAGCAAAATTTGGTCGCAACCAAAATCAAAACCGCCCCTGAAACTAACATTGAGAACGGAATCAAAATCGAGTCATAAATATACAATCGTTATCAGGTTTTAGCTGATGATAGATATAACATTCAGAATGTGCTTCAGATTTTGCTATAAGAAAATGGAAAAGTCGCAGATAAGAGATTTAGACAATTTTTACCAGTAGTGAACAATATATCCTTATTCCAGCCAGTAGCGAAATATTACAGTTGCTTCAGTTCAGATCCAACCTCTCCTCTGTGGTGTACTTAAATGCCAAGCAGAATAATATCCCAGGTCGGAACGTAGGAGCATCGCCGAGGTGCCTGCGTTCACGGTAACAAGCCGAAGTAGAATAATAACCCTAATATAATAGAGCCAGCCGACTTCAGCGTGCGCAGCCCCAAAGCGAAGCCGCTGGATAAAGGGCTGTCAATAATGCACTGCGAGATAAGTTGAAGAGAGAGGAATTTTTCCTACTGGCCCAGGTATAAGATCCGGCACAAAAGAAGGACCAGCCAGTAGGGTAAGTATAAGTGCATATCAGTAACTGGTTTTGAGAGCGAAGAGATAAAGAAGAAAGAGAAAGTAACAAAGAGAAAGAAGAAACAGAGAAGTATATAAACCTAAATATTCTTATTCTCAATGAGTTTTATATAAGATTATTTCTTGTTTAAACAATAACGTATTATAACTATATACTTTAATTACTAGAGTAGAGTATTACAGTTACTAATATACTGTATTATAACTGTATAAGTAATTACTAGAGTATGATATTACAGTTACTTAAATAACTGTATTATAACTATATACTTTAATTACTAGAGTAGAGTATTACAGTTACTACAATAACAATAATATAACTATATACTGTATTTAGAGAATAATATTATTATTGTTTAAACAATAACTGTATTATATCTATATACTTTCTTACAGGAATGAGTATATATATTATTATTAAAACAGTTATAGTACTATAATATATTATATATTCAGTTATATAATATATATAATATATATAAGTATTACCCGCTTTTCCCAAATTTCCTTTATTTTAATTATAAACAATTTATAAACTTTTTCTACTTGTCCGTTGGTTCAAACCCCAGTTTCAGATCCAGCTCAAAGCCCATGTCCAAAATAAGCCCTCTAGCAGCCTATATTTTGCATTTCAACTTTAAGCCGCACAAACACTCAAACTTGCAGTTCAAATTGATTCTAGACCCCATAGCGCTCCAAATTTAGGTATGCTAGACTGTTTCAGGCACAGTGCTTGTATTTATTAATGGCTCAGCACCAGTTTGAGCATTTGCTACAGGATGGATTCAGACTACATCTAAAATAAGGCTTCTAGCGGGTCGTATTTCGCGTTTCAGCCTTTAGGCGAACATCTTATCATGTTTTAGGTTCAAATTGATTTTAGACGGTATAATGAAAGAATTAGAGGTATTGTAATAGCATCATATCTGTGAGACAACGGACAGTAAGTAATTCTACACGCCGGAATAAATTTTCACTCAAAGCTGGATCTGAGCCTTCAAAAAAAAATAATTTAAAATATTTTAAAATACCTCTTGACTGATTCAGACACAGGTATTATAGTATTCCTTAGATAAAGGCAACGACGGTTGCTGGAGTCTGGAACGTTCCAATAACTCAGGCCGCGGCAGCCACTTTGACCTCCTTTCAGAAACTGCCTCTACTTGGACAGGATGTATACTCAGTTTCCTGTATAAATATTAACCTTGAAGGCACGCTGATAATCAGCGGTGGATAGCTTCTGTAGCTTAATTGGTAGAGCTGTTGACAAGATGTCGGTATGTGTAGGTTCGACTCCTACTGGAAGCACGATCCTAAGTCAGAAAAAAAAGTATACGAGGCTGGATATTGGAATATATCTAGTCTATCTGGCGGGCGTGTGCCGGAATTCATGCAGACTACGGCTTTCTGATGACACAACAGAAACTGCCTATTAGCTAGGACTTTAACTAATAGGATTGTGTCAATATTCCTGCTTATACCGCTAAAGACGCGGGTCGGACTGTAAACCCGACTCCTTAGGGATGGCTGGGTGCAATACCCAGAGCAGGAACTAGACCAACAACCTGATGTCTGTAAACTCATGTAGGTTCTGTCCATAAGCCTATATATGTGGGTGCAAATACTAAGCACGGAAACGCATTGGACGTTGCAGAAATGCCGCATGTACTAGCAGGATAAAGGTAGGCACACTCCTGGAATTGTGTAAGCAGATACGCTGCTTGTGTACTAGTCAACACTAAAAGCGTCAAACATCAATATCTGGGGATGATGCGGAGGTGCAAGCCCGCGTGAGTAGGTTCGATTCCTACTGGATATTGGTATCAGCTCATGTGCCAAGTGTACAAAGAGTTTCTTGAGAAGTAGAGATTAAGTTATCTGCTTCTCTTGTAAGCATCTGTGATCTGGGATCAATGTGGTCTGCAAAACCACATAAGCAAGTTCAAATCTTGCCGGATGCTCAAACCGAGTTAGGACGTTCGGCTGCTCCTAACTAAAAGCGCTATGTGTAAGCTGAAGTCAGTGCCGAAACTGGTTTCTCAGTCTGGGATAAAGATAAAAAACGTTGCACAGCCTAGGTCCATTGTCACCCAGACAATATATGCAGCTTTAGTTCAACTGGTAGAACACCAGTCCTCCAAATTGGTAATGTCAGTTCAACTCTGACAAGCTGCTTCAAAAGACCAAGCAATTGGTTGAGTCATGCCTGCTGTATTGATGCAGTAGTCAGTCGGGTTCCTGAAGAAGCGAAGTATGGCGCGTGACCTGATAGCGTTAGCAGTTTTCGAAGCTGACGTTTCGGCTAAACAGGGGGATAAAAGAAATACCAGGGTGCCTCTCGGAGGATAAAACACATGTTCTGGTGATTGCCGAAAAATAAATATCGCGGGGTATTGTAATCCGGTTGCATTTTAGGCTCATAACCTAAAGGTAAGAGGTTCAAATCCTCTCCCCGCTATTAGCATATATATGGGGCGGCAGCTAAGAGGTAAAGCACCTGACGTTGTGTTTAGTAAGCGAAGGTTCGATTCCTTCCTGCCTTATATATATGCTTTAAAAAATGAGCGAAGTTTTGACCGAAGTTTGAGCGGAGTTCAAAGTATTAAGCGCCGATAGTTCATCCGGTAGAATACCAGTCTCCAAAACTGGTGAGGAAAGTTCGAGTCTTTAGCGGCGTGTTGGTGTATGTGGATCTGGCAGTTAGCTTAA
>Ga0172378_10000498_pt1 | contig 34548 bp, 24 predicted proteins | sample GrowelOW332metaG_FD_119755 | JGI IMG/M metagenome (GOLD analysis project Ga0172378, IMG submission 119755) | Groundwater microbial communities from an aquifer near a municipal landfill in Southern Ontario, Canada - Pumphouse #3_1 metaG | ecosystem: Environmental > Aquatic > Deep subsurface >...
AACATTGATAGTGTACCGGTATGTCCTCAATACATCTGTTGCATCGTTCTGGTAATCGCAGAGAATAGCAACTTTTATCCGGAGCGAACGGATGATTCTGAGCAGCGTTTTATCAGGTGCAAAAACCGGAACACCGCGGTACATATGGGTTGTAATAACACCGCTGTTTATGATAAGTGCAGGTTTGTAACCTAAATCAGGTCTGTCGAACATACGGTTAATAACGGTGTCGGCACTTGAACCTGTACAGTAGATAACTGCCGGAAGTCCCCACCATCTGCAGCGGCCGAACGAAAGGCGTGCAATTTCGCGTGCAGTTGGAAGAATTATAGTCGCAACAGGTACGGCAAGAAGCAGCGCTATGGCAACTGCAATTTTTTCGGAGTTATTGTCAACAAAAATACTCAGCGCAATTCCGGTAAAACTGAAGAACGTACAGACACAGAATCGTTTTACTTCCTCAGCCGGCGCTATCATAATTCCCGGATACAGACCTGCAGCATAGAAAACAATGAGAATGAGCGGAAGATAAATACTGTATGTAACAAATGAACGGAAATTGATGAAAGCATTGTTTACTGCATTTATTATAAAAAAGCTTATTCCGATACAGAGCATCAGAGCAAGCGCATCAACAATCATAAGAACAAGACCTGACAGAAACGAACTTGTACGGTGAAAATGCTCTTTATAATACGGGAGGAATTCTTCGTTTGTCATAAAAACCAGCTATTCATTGTATATTAAAGAGAAAAGACTGTCTATAGTTACAAATTCAGGTTGGCAGTTACTCGTTCAACTGTACTGCTGACAGCAGATTTAAATTCGGTAATAAAACGTTCTTCCGAAAAAGATACGGCATGCGCTGCAATGATTCGACCGTCAAATGCATCCGATTCTTCAAGCTTTTCAAATTCTCTGACTGCCTGTACGACGGAATCAACTGTCTGTTCTTTAAAGAACACACCGGTTTTACCTGCCTTGACCGTTTCGCACGCACCGCCTTTACCGAACGCTATGACGGGGCGTCCGCATGCCTGCGCTTCAAGCGGAACAAGGCCAAAATCTTCTTCTGCACAGAAAATAAGTGCACGGCATTTCTGCAGGTACACGCGGAGGACTTCATCACTTACACGCCCTGTGAATGTTATGGTACTGCATCCTCCGGCGAGTTTTTTCAGGTTTTTATTTTCAGGACCGGAACCGATTACAACAAGTTTTCTTCCAAGCGACATGCAGGCCTGTACTGCAAGATCCATCCGTTTATACGGAACAAGCCGTGAGAATGCAACATAAAAATCTTCATACCGGAAATCGGCAGGAAAAAAACGACGCGTATTTACGGGCGAATAAATCACCTGCGCATCTCTGTTCCAGTATTTTTTGATGCGGCGTGCAATGTAATTAGAATTTGCCACAAGCGTATCTATCCGCTGACTTGAAATATAATCCCACTGGCGTATACCGCCCATCCATTTATTCATGAAATGCCTGACGAGGGCATTGCTCCGTTTCTGGTATTCGAAGAAAAGATCCCACGCGTAGCGCATCGGTGTGTGGATATATGCGATCTGCGGCACGGAAGGAGGGGTAATAACCCCCTTTGCACAGCATGACGAACTGCAGATTACTAAATCGTAGCCGGTGAAATCGAACGATTCGACCGCCTTAGGCATAAACGTAAGAAGCTTTGTGTATATGCGCGGCGCAAACGGAATCTTCTGCAGCGGGCTTGTGTAGATTTTATTATTCCGGAAATGATTACCTATACGTTTTTTATCGTAGACAAGTGTGAAAATATCTGCGTCAGGATATATACGGAGCAGTAGTTCCACGAACGTTTCTGCTCCTCCGTAGCTTGTAAGCCAGTCATGAACAATTGCAACTTTCATCGTAATTACCTTACTAACGTGTTTTGAACAAAGTCCTGAAGTGTAAAGGAACCGGAAACCTGTACGCTTCCTTTGCATCCTGCGTTTTGTCCCGCCTCTACGTCGCGTTTACTGTCTCCTGCCATATATGACAGGGAAAGATCAATATTAAAGTCTGCGGCCGCCTTAAGCAGCATGCCGGGGTTTGGTTTACGGCATGTGCAGCTGCATTTATATGCAGGCCGTTCTCCGGGGAAACCCCTGTCGGGATGATGCGGACAGAAATACAGCGCGTCGATGTATGCACCTTCTTTCCCCAGCAGAGTTTCAAGTTTGCTGTTTATTTCCTGCAGCTGTTCGAACGTCAGTTCACCGCGCGCAATTACCGGCTGATTCGTGACGACGACTGCAAGGTATCCCGACTCGTTTATTTTCCGTACGGCATCGGCCGCACCGGGAATAAGTTCCATTTTATCTATGTCAGTAAGAAACCCCACATCTTTATTCAGTGTTCCGTCCCTGTCAAGAAATACGGCCTTCTGTTTATGCGAAAGATTCCGCTGTTCCACCAGACCTGTTCTCAGATCTTTTTCAACCTGATAATACCGGTCAGGCGTGCCCATATCCTTAATATATTCCGGCGTGTCGTATGCATAAATATGTCCCGCAGGTACGAGCGGTTTCAGAATGTCGCGGTCAAGGTCAATTTTTTCCTGGGTAAGCGATTTTGCCGCTTCCGCAAGAAGCTTCGGGGAAATAAGTTCTATTCCTGCATTTACCCGGTTCGTATACCAGCAGCGTTCGTCTTCCTTGTTCATCCAGCGTACGACTTTATGACTGTCGTGCGGCATACCGCCCGCTGTTTCAGGCGGTACAATTTCAGTAACCAGAAGCGAGCTGTCGTACGGATGTCCGTTCGGATGCGCCATCAGAGACGCCCACGCGCCATGCTTCTTATGAAACGCACTGAAACGGTTAAAATCTATGTCGAATATGGTATCTCCGCACAACAGCAGAAAATCATCCGTAAGGTCAGAAATTTTGTACAGTGCACCGGCGGTTCCGAGCGGAATTGTTTCATCATAATATGAAATATGAACACCGAACCCGCTGCCGTCTCCGAAATACTCACGTATAAAATGCCCCAGATGTCCGATAACAAGTGTAATGTCCGTAAGACCGTTACACTTCAGACAGTCAATCTGGTATTCGAGTATCGGTTTTCCGCATATGCGTATCATCGGCTTGGGAATGTCGCTTGCAACAGACGCAATACGTGTTCCTTTACCGCCTGCCATAATTACCGTTTTCATTAGAAGAACCGTTCCTCCAGCTGAAGGCAGAGCGCATGGTATACAGGAAGGTGAAGTTCCTGAATTTTAAATGTCTCGTCTTCCGGCACAACGATCGCAGCGTCTGCAAGTTTTGCAATTTTACCGCCCGTCTTTCCGGACAGTGCAACAGTCTTAAGTCCTTTAGCCTTCGCCACAACCATGGCATAGACGACATCCTTGGAGTTTCCGCTCGTGGAAATACCAAGGAACACGTCTCCTTGTACGCCGTATCCATTCACCTGCTGCGCAAACATGACGTTGCCGTCGACGTCGTTAAGGCTTGCTGTCATAAGAGCCGTCTGGTTACACAGCGAAATTGCCGGAAGTGCACCCTGCAGTTTGTCGGCAAGATACGCGCCCGTATCCGGATCTATTGTTACCAGCTCGTCAAGAAAACTCTGTGCCGGCGTGCGTTTTTTTATAAAACTCTTTAAAAGTTCCCCGCAGATATGGTCGCTGTCCGCACAGCTTCCGCCGTTCCCTGCAATAAGCAGTTTCCCGCCGTGCGCATAGGAGTCTTCTAGCAGCCCGTATGATTTTCTGATGTCCTTTTCACAGACGGCAAGGGCAGGGTACCGTTTTATAAGTTCTTCAATATGATCAGTCATTGTATGTAACCTCCGAAAATAAGTTCAGAAAACATTCTCAGCGTTCGGCCGTATAATCTTCCGGGTTATAGAAAATTATTTTTGTACCGTCATTTTCAAATTTGAACGGAACGTACAGCTGGTCTTTCAGGGCATTCCGTACATTATCCTGTTTATCGGACGGAACGTAGAACAGCAGAAATCCGCCTCCGCCGGCACCCAGAAGCTTTCCTCCGAGCGCACCGGCCTTCATTGCCGTTTCGTACTGTTCGTCGATTGATCCCGTGGAAATACCGGATGAAATACCCCGTTTAAGCCGCCACGTATAGTCGAGCAGGCGGCCGAAGTCGTCAAGATCGGCATCTTTATTAACAAGCACCTGTTCAGCTTTATCGACAAGCCCGTACATTTCAATAAGCTGATGCGTTTTGTCCTTCATCGATTTCTCAGTATTTTTCTGGATATCGGATGAAAAGCGCGAGAAACCGGTAAAGAAGAGCATAAGATGATCGTTCAGAAGTTTTTTCCGCTCAGGAGCAATAATAACCGGATTCACGGTATAGCCTTCCGCCGAAAAGTTAATACGGTTAAAACCGCCGAACGAAGCTGCTATCTGGTCCTGCACACCGCCGGCTTCCGCACAGAGTGTACGTTCAAGATAGATTGCGTCGTCGGCAAGTTTCCGCTTGTCGGCATACTGCCCTTTAAGTGCGTAAAACGCCTCCAGCATACCAACGGCGAATGATGAACTCGTTCCCAGCCCGCTGCGTGCCGGCAGGTCGCTTTCATATGTAAGGCGGAGTTCGTGCATATCAAGCCACTGCATTGCATTCCGTATGGCAGGATGCTGAATTTCGTCATAGCTGTTCACATACTCGGTTTTTGAATAGGTGAGGTGCGTCCTGTAATCAAAGAAACGCGGAAGGTGGCGTACGGTAACGTAGCAGTACTTGTCAAATGTTGTGGAGAGCACGGCACCGCCGTGTTCGTTGTAAAATCCTGAAAAATCAGTTCCGCCGCCGAAAAAAGACATGCGGAACGGTGTCTGAGTAATAATCATTTTATTATTGTATATGATATACCGCGAAAAAACAATCAGGCACGGTAAAAGTCTATCCCTGCGGAAATAAGTTCGAATGTATGTCTGAACGAATACAGCCGGGGAATGTTCCGGGGAGAAGGCATCGCTGCACACGACAGCAGTTTTAACGCCAGGTCACTGCTGTCTCCGTTTTTAAAAAATGTTACCGGGTACTGCGCATATATTTCCCTGAAAACAGGTATGTCGGAAATGAGCGCATTTGTGCCGAGTGTCATGGCTTCCAGCGGCGGCAGGCCGAACCCTTCATAAAGAGAGGGCTGAACAAGAAGCGAGGCTTTTTCGTACAGGTGTTTCAGTTCTGTATCGGATACTTTTCCGGTAAACCTGACAAAACCTTCCGGCATTTTCTCAATATCATGCAGAATAGAATCGTCTCCGGTACGGAAATTGTCGGCATTGCCCGTGATCACAAGCTGCGCTGCAAGCCCCTTGTCAAGCGCACTCCTGAAAGCGGGGAGCAGCACATGCAGTCCTTTATGTTTCTTTATGTTACCGACAAAGAGAATGCTGCCGTCTTTCTGTACCGTTCCTGAGGTGTCATTCTGCAGCCATGAAGGAACGGCGCTGTACGTCACCACGACAGGTTTTCTGCATTTGAGCAGGCTGGTAATACGTCCTGCAGAGAATTTTGATACAGTGAAAACGGCACGGGACTTCCGGACCGCACGTTTGTAAAACCATTTACGGACGGCCGTTCCCGTCTTAGAAGCAAGTCCCGGAACATCAAGAAATACAACGTCGTGTATTGTTGAAAACACCGGAACTCTGATTCCTGACGGAATGTTGCAGTACGGTGTGTAATACGCACTGCATTCGTTGATTCTCCGGGAAACAGTCCGGGGAAAGGCTGACAGTTCGCGCAGCGAGAATACTCCTACAGCACAGGGACAGAGTTCCGCATGCGGATTATCCGCATATGCGGCAATATCTTCTCCGCGTCCTATGAGCAGACAGGTGTACTTTTCCAGAAAGAGCGGAATGAGTTCGGCAATGTATGTTCCTATGCCGCCCGTTCCGAGCATACGGCAGTCGACTGCAAGTTTCATTTTATTTTACCAGTTTCTTCAAAGCGTCAAGCAGCATAGTGTTGTCTGACTCGTTCCGTACTGCAAGTCTGATATACCGGCCGTCTTCAAAACATTTCTTTGAAGAAAGATCCTTAATGAAAATATTATATTTTTCAAGCAGGTCGACCGTCAGTTTTCCCGCTTTGACCTTTCCGTCAAGCCTGCACAGCACAAAGTTCGCTTCACTCGGAAAAACGGTAATACCGCTGATTCCTGCAAGTTCACGGCAGAATCTTGCCCGTTCGGCGGCTATTGCGTCGCATGCGGAAGCATATGCCTTGCTGTATTTGTCGTAGATCTGAAGAAAGTATTCGGCGAACGAATTGATGTTCCATATTGCGTTCGTCCTGCGGATTTTCGTAATATAGTCTGTATCAGCACATGCAAGAACACCCAGACGGAGTCCCGGCACCCCATAACTCTTGCTTATCGACTTTATGACGACAAGATTGGGATTTGCCGTAAGTATGTCCTCGGAAAGAAGCGTGTACCGTTTATTCTTTTCTGCAAAGTCGATGAACGATTCGTCAAATATGAGCACTGCGTTCTGTTTACGCAGTGAGGTACAGAGCGAAAGAACATCTTTTTTACTGATAAAGTTTCCCGACGGATTATCGGGATTTATGAGCAGTACTGCCTGAACCTGTTCCTTTTCTGCCGTTTTACTGATGTCTCCGGCAGTATACGCAAATGTTTCTTTATTTACGGAAACAGGGACGACGGACGCATGAGCGAACCGCTCGGGATATTCGTTGAACGTCGGGTAGGGGACGGCAACTTTCCCGCTGAGCATGCCGCCCAGAGACGAAATAAGTTCAGCCGCTCCGTTGCCCACAACAATATGTTCCGGGAGCACGTTGAAAATCTTTGAGGCCAGCAGGCTTTCCTGTGCGGCTCCGCTCGGATACTGCGTCAGAAGCGTTTTAAAACTAGCCGTAAGCTCACTTACCATTTTCTCCGGAGGAAAATACGGATTAACCAGATAGCAAAAATCCTTCATCTGTGGGAAACGCCAGTATCCGCCGTACCGTTTCTGGAGCAGTGAAAGTTTCTCCTTTCCTTTTGCAAAACGGTTTTCAGCGATTGCAAGATCCGCGGGATCGTCTATTTCGTACCATTCGTTTCCCTGAACAACAAGCCCTTTAAGCGTTGAAGCGGAAAGAAACGAAAGAACTTTCAGTACCTGTTCGTAATATTCGTTCTTGCCGAACGCCTTCTGGTACGCTTCAAGAAACGGCACATAATACTGCCGGGAAAAATCGGCTGAAAATTTGTAAATATTCACCGTCTTGTAATAGTTTTTCGTATCTTCCCAGTTAAAGTGAGCTTTGTCGAGCATGCCGGTGATATTGTTTTTTTCATCAAGCAGCGTGCACGTTCCGTCCATCCACGATTCAAACGGAGAGACAACAGCAAGATTTTTTTCCGGGCTTGTAATAAGTCTTGTTATAAGGGACGGATTGAATATAATGTCGCTTTCAAGAAGCAGCGTGTCGTCTTTCGTCATTTCACTGCGTGCAAGGAAAAGAGAATAGATATTATTCGTCTTATCGTAAACCGGATTTTCGATAAATTCAATTTTCATGCCGTTTAGATTCGACTGGTTAAATTTTTCTGCAATAAAATCCTTAAGAATTTGTCCTTTGTATCCTACTACTACGACAAGCCTGTTTACGTTATTGGAAGCGAGCGATTCGATCGTATATTCGATAAGGGTTTTTCCATTGACCGGAACCATGCACTTTGTGGCTTCTTTCGTGTACCGTCCAAGACGCTTTCCCATACCTGCTGCAAGAATAACTGCCTGCATATTATTTTCCTTCCTTGTATGATGCTGTTCTGGTGATCATAAAATCAGCAATATTTTTTCCCGCTTCTCCGCGGAACATCCATGCTTCCTCTTTTGCCTTTTTACGTTCTCCGGCAAGCACCGGACTGTCGCTTGCATTCCTGATGACGTTTTGAATATCGGCAAAATGTTCTTCCTTTAGTTCTATGCCGATCTTTTTAAGCACGTTGAACTGCCAGATATTTTTACCGCCGTCAAGGTCGTACGCATCGTACGGACGCAGGTCAAGTTCGGCGTTCACATACATGACAGGCTTGTCGCAGAGAAACGTATAGTCGTAAATGATACCGGAGAAATCAGAAATCATAATATCCGCTTTTTTCATAGAAAATACATTTTCCCGGTTGTAGTCCCATTCAACGTTCGGCGTATCTTTATATTTTTCAGTAAGCGCTTCAAGCATTTTGGGTTCAGATTTTTTAGACTGAGGATGCGGCCGCACGATTATGCGCCAGCCAGTTGCGGCAAGCGGTGTAAGCAGCTTCTCTCCGTATTTCGAGAGCAGTGCACTCGGACCCCATGAGGGAGATACAAGTACCGTAAAAGGATGGTTTTCTTCATCCGGAATAGATGCAATACGTTCTGCAAGAACGTCAAGATAGGTACATCCGACAGTCACAAGTTCTTTCGGATTAAGCGAGCGCTGCGCTTCAATATGCTGGATGTCCGCCTTCTGATAGTCACCCGTAAGCAGAACAGAATCAAAGTAGTCTATACCGAACAGCCGGTACATTGTCGCATCGCTTGCCGCATGAAGAACGTGCGCGTAGTGTTTTACATTCTTGCTCCGCTTCAGCTGATACACCTGCAGGCCGGGAGTAGTCATAAGAACTATGCCCGCACTCAGAAGATTAAGCCGTGCGAATGCGGCGTTCCCTTCGCCTATATAATCAGGTTTTACATATTCGTATTTCTGTTCAAATACAGGATCATCCTTCGCAGACGTGTAGTATGTAAGCTGAATATGCCGTTTTTCAAATTCCTCCGCAACAGGCTTGAACACGTTCCAGTACTGTTTTCCCTCACAGTAGATGACATACTGTTTCCATGATGCATCATGCTGGAGCGCATCCCTGTTTTTCTGGCCGGAAAAAAACAGCTTAAGTTTAAGAACTGCCGCCTTTACAAGAAAGAAAAGGGTAGCCGCGGCGCCGATGAGAATCGAGAAAAGCATGCTGCCTGTTCCCGGATCAATGTACAAAAATAATGAAAAACTTGTCATAAAAACCTTATCCTAAATATAACATTTAATAGTAAAATTAGATACAAATTCAATTATTCCACAGGTTTTGAAGCCCGCTTCCAGTTTTCGGCCTTGAATATATTGTCCTTTACGGTCCACCATTCACTTTCTTTTATTGAGAACGTATATGTACCATTATATGCCGGCTGATGCTGGTCGCTGGAAGTTATCGTCACCCCGTTTTTCTTAAACGGAGTTGTATCAAGCGGAATTTCTTTTTCTGTAAAGGGATTGACCGGATGCGCAATAAGTCCTTTAAGCAGAAGTGAAGAAACATCAACATTTGTCATGAAGGAGTTGTCCGTCTTTACCGGCCCTTCCGAATTAAAATCCTTGAAGAAAAGCAGCGGATGGTAATGCCCTCTGCCATGATACTGTCCTCCGGTTATCTGGGCGTCAAGTGCGTCGTCCTTTTCCATACAGTCCTCTTTATCGTCGCTGCCGTGATCGGCAACAAAAATAATCCGGGTATTATCATATACTCCGTTTTTTTTAAGCAGCTGTATCCATTTTGCAATCAATTTAAAAGCGGCAATATTGCTGTGGTAATACGGCTGATGCGCATATTTTGACGAACCGTAATCGGTAATATTCTGGGCTGGTACATAATCAGGAGCCTGGAAAAAAGAAGGTTCGTGAGTCAGTTCGTTTACAATACACGTATAGGTACCTGTCCCCGAACCCGTAAAATCAGTAAGCCGGGGAAGCAGATCCAGTACCGCATAATTATTGTACACAAGATTCTTGTTCTGAACAGTTTTGTCCGAATTCCAGTATGTTCCGTCTTTATATATTACTTTTCTGAGGAATACCGGAGTACTGCGGAATAAGCTGAATATAATAAGATTCCGCTTTAATTCAGCTTCCGTCGTATTTGCAAAATTATATTCAGGATGTTCAATATACCATTCTCCTGTATATTTCCCGATTGTGTGATATGCCTTTATCCGGGGATAGCGGTCAAAAATGCGCAGGTCCGGATAGGTACTGTAATTCGCCCATGAAGGGTCGGTAACTGCTGCATCATATCCCAGCTGTTCGGAAAAAATCCGCGGAAGGAGCAGGAGAGCTTCATTGTTTTTTTCTACAAGCGGAACGTTTTTCCGTTTATTCATTTCTTCCGGAATGTATTCGTAGCCTCCGTACAGCCCCGGTGCGCCCATAAGTGTATGGCCGTTGAATGAGACTGTGTTCGGATAATAAACGAATCCGGTAAAGGCATCAGAAACGTCAGACGCTTCTTTGAAAATTTCAGGAATATACTGATTCTGCGCACGGTCAACCATAAATAAAATAACATTCCTGCCTGTTTTTGAAAGATGAAGAATAGGCACAAGTGAACCGGGCATACTGCGGTCGGATGCAAGCTGCGACTCGTATACTGCGTATTTTTTGGAAATAGAAACGGTGTTTGCCGTAGAAATACCTGCCAGCGCAATACTACTGATAATCAGGAGTGAAGAAAAAATTTTACCCCTGCGGATACCAATAAAAAACAGACAGCAGAGCGTAACTGTAATAAGTACCGCCGTATTGCACAGAGTTGTAAATTTCGGAGCCGACAGGTTTGACGCATTGGAAAACATAAGCGTCTGGGAAATATCTCCGTATGAGAGAGAAAAACAGAACGTATTTATGACCGCACAGAGCGCAGCATCACACAGTATAATTGTAAAAAACGTCTGTATTTTATTATTGAACAAAAAGTAAATGCAGAGCGGCCACAATACCCAGAAGCCGAGCGCCTGGACGAACGGATTGTAAACAAGAGAAAGAGGATTAGGGCTGCTTCCTATTCCTGCAAATTCAAGCGGAGAGGAAGAAATAAGGGACGTAGGTATTGCAGCTCCGGAGAGCAGGAACAGACAGACACACCCTGCTGCAAAAATAAGAAACCGCATTCTGCCTTCGGCGGAAATAAAAGCAAGAGACGTATTAAGAAGCTTTTTAAGAAATTTAAGAACAAGCGGAATTATAAAAATAAAAACAGTAAATATCAGGAACGCAGCACAGTATATTTTTTTAAGCTTCGTAAAGAAAACGAAATATATAAGGGCAAAGGAACAGAATGCACACGTGCATCCCCAGAATATTTTTAACGGACTGCGGAATTTGTAGAACACATTCTTTACAAGGCTGAAGATGTTGTTCATAGTCCAGTAGAGGACAAGCCCCGAGGGGGAAGTGTAAAGCAGTACAAGAAATACAAGCGCCATTCCGTAAATCTGGATTTTTTCTTTTACTTTGAATCCTTTAGTATAAACGGCTCCTGCAATAATATTGATTATGGTCATCGCTACTGGAAGTACGTTTACCGGAAAAGAACCGATACGGAAAAGTGCATCGGGCGCTCCCATATCCCGGATGAACAGAAAACTCCGGCCTTTTAAGACAGGAAGTTTTGAAAGAAAGATGTATGCTGCAATAAAGAACGGGATCTGTATCAGCAGGCCGAAAGAGGACCGGAGCGCCATAATAGGATGATACATATGCTGGCGGTAATAAGTGGAAAGTATCATGTACTGTTCATCACCGGAAAAAGTTTTCTTTATCCGGTTGATTCCCGGTTCAAGTTTTTTTTCCGTATCACGCTCAACCTGCTGCCAGTGTTCTGCAACGACATACAGAGGAAGGCACAGCAGTGAAACAGCAAAACTGACACCGATAACGGAAATACCGGGATTTTTAAAGACTGCATTGCAGAACATAAATGCGAATTCAATAATCAGTATCAAAGGATAGATGATGAGCGTGTAAAGAAAACCTGCCATAATGAAGGTAGTATAACTTTTCCGTTATTTAATATCAATAATTGATGAAATTAAACCAAATAACTGCCGTGCCGCATTTTTATACGTATATTTCTGCAGCAGTCCGTCAGGAGCGCGTACCGGTTCTTTAAGAAGTTCATCAAGATCTGCATCAGTATTGTCAGGATCAATATAATGCGCGCAATCTCCGTATATTTCCGGCAGACAGGCGGAATTTGAAATAATAATCTGCGCACCGCACGAAAGAGCTTCCAGCGGGGGAATGCCGAATCCTTCATAATATGAGGGAAATACGAAAGCCTTACAGTTTTCATAGAGCGCTTTTATCTGTCCGTCCGAAAGATAGCCCGGAAGTACGACATTCGGCAGCGTACTCAGGACGGATAGCTCGTCCGGAAGCAGACCTGACAGCGCTTTTCCCGAAATAACGAATGTTTCCAAGGGATGTCTTGCTGCATGTGCTGCGATCCATTTCAGATTTTTCCTTTTTGACAGGCTGCCGAGCGTAAAGTAATAATTTCCTTTCTGAATCTGCGGCAGAGATGCAAAAATACTAGTATCGGTTTTTATAGATTTAAAATGATCCCATCCGTTGAAAATGATATGAATAGATTCTGGGTTGACATTATATGTCCGTGCAATCTGCTGCCTGCTGAAGTCAGATACCGTAATAAGAATTTTTGCATGCCGGACAGTATATCTGTACATACAGTGCGTATAAAACCTGATAAGCTTATCCCTGAAAGTTTTAAAGTCATCCGGATGGATAACGGAATAAATATCGTGTACGAATGCAATTCCCGGACAAAAAACAGGAGTCATATTGGAAAAATCAAGCGGTAAACCGTGATTTTTCCTGACAAACGATAAGAAGCGGATATGTTCCCAGACTGGATAGAAAGAAGCCCGCTCAGGAGAATATACGATTTTTATATTTGTAAGGTCCGGAACGTCGTATGAATTCGACGGAGCGAATATCACCAGCTGTCCTGGTTTGACGAGTGTATCAAGCTGAATGCACGTTTCAACGGCAAACCGTTCAACACCGGTACGGGGATTCCGGCTCAGGAAATCTCCGTTTATGATTATATTCTTTTTTTGCTGAGTATGTCTGAATACAAACAGTTTCTGGAGAATGAAAGAAATATATGCAATACATGCAGCCGTCAGCAGCTGTGCAAGATATTTATTCCAGTTCAACTGTCCGATAAGAATGTGCAGAGAAATAAGATTCAGAACAAATGAAGGAACATAGGATAAAATCATTTTAAAAAACATTCCTGCCGTAATTTTATCTCTGTTTTTAAATGTCAGATATTTATTAAGAAAAAAACTTGAGCATATACCTATGCTGTAATCCATACAAACCGCAAACGTATAATTGCTGCTCAGAAATACGGTAAGAGAATAGATTCCATAGGTGAATGCCGTGTTAATGAGGCCGACTACATTGAATTTAATAAATTCAATAATTGTTTTTTTTATTTTTTCCCTTTTGTTCATATCTTATTTTTTATCCTGGAAACTGTTTTTCAATGTCTGCGGATTGGAATACTCGAATACTTTGTAATACGCATCCTCGTATACCATACTGCCACCTGCAAATACTTTGTTTGAGGACGATGTACCGTATTCCTGCGTGTCTACGAGCAGAAAACATTTTTTATGCTGCCTGTACGTATCTGTATAATATCGTACAGGAGTAAGCCACTTTTCATAACTGTAGTAATTTTTAAGGACGATTTTTTCTGTGTCATCGACTTTATCTTTTCCGATATTGGCAATTTCGATTTTTCCGTTGCTTATAAACGTCAGAACGTTTGCGTTCCAGAATGTCGCAAAGCCGAAATTAAAATTATTTTTCTCAAGAAAAGAAAGGACTGCGTATCTGTTCGTATTTCTGTCGTTTGAGAGCACTGTCTGTATTGTCGTAAAACTTCCGCCAAGTACGACTATTGCCCCCGACACTCCGAGAATATATTTATGTATATGGTAAAACGAAACATCGTCGATAATAATCGCAAAAATGGTCGGAATAAAAGCAATTTCCATTATGAAGTAACGGGCGATATAGTCCATGTTTATGTATAAAAAACCGGTAAAAATAAAACTTACAAGCGAAAACGTAATATAAATAAGCTGCTTTTCGTTTTGTTTTTTTTTGTTTCTGTAAAAGGAGATGCAGCCGATTAAGAGAAAAACCAGAAAGATATAAATGAGAAGATTGATGACTCCGGCAGGGGTCATAGCAGAAATATTGTTTTTATATCCGAGTATGCCGAAAATATCGCTGTGAAGACGGGTGATCGAAATGTCGCCGATGGTATTGTATGCGGTTGAATTCCACTGGGTAAAAGAATACAGTTTTGCCAGAAGTGTTGAATTGAAAACGTAGCCGATACATCCCGAAACAAGTCCGCCGGCGGAGAAGAATACCCGCCTGTCATTTATAAAGAACGTTCTGAAAGAAAATTTCCCGTTTTTTTCGTACAGTTCTTTGACGCCTTTATAAACGACAGTAAGTGCAAGCGGAAATACAAAAATAAGCAGGTATCTGATAGTAGCAAGCCCGTTCAGAAAAGATGCGGTCCAGAATAAAATAAGAAGAACGGTATATATTTTTTTTGAAACAGACTCAGGAGTAATAAGATAAAAATAAAGTGTAAGATATATAAACGAAAGTACAATATGCGGTATATAATAATTCCCGAAGGTTACATACAGCCACATATCGACAGAACAGGGACATATGCACATAATGCATACAAGAAATTTTACCCACGTTTTTTTTATTGCAAGGCTGTTGAGTAAGAAAAATTGAGAAAAGAAAAGAATGACGCATGAAATAATGGCAGTAAGTGTTTTTATTACATACCAGTTGTTTGTAAAAAGAAAAAGAGGGGTGCTGACGAGCTGAGTATTAAGAAGGCGTATTTCCGTCGAATAAAACCAGGAACGCGGCCAGAATGTTTTCTTAAGAAAACATTCTTTTGCAAGAAGAATTTCAGAAGCCATATCTGAATCCATGAAAGCGGCGCTTCTGGTTTGAAAACAGTAAATCATAAGTACCGAAATACAGGTAAGAACAACACTCAAAAGAAATATTCTGTTTTTCCTGCTGAATTTAACAAAAAAAACAGCATTGAAGAACAATGCAATAAAAACGGGAAAACCGATAAGCGTTACTATCGTATCTTTCCATTTATCAAGAGAAAACGTACGGTGAAAAACTGCCGTTTGAAGAAACGACTGTATAAGAGGGATCAGCCTGCCGGAGAGGAGTATAAGCGTGCATCCCGTGAAGAGCAGCATGCACGTGCATACATCCAGCACGATCGTTGTTTTTTTAGAAAAATTATTCATTTTTTTCTTTTCTCCTGAGTGATTCGGAAATACGTATATCGGAAACTGAAAACCGGAGATTATTATTAAGAGTCAGATACATTCGTCCTATGTATTCGCCGATAACCCCGAGTGAAAGCAGTATCAGGCCGCCAAGGATAAGAATAAGCAGAACAATTGTAGTCCATCCTTCAACGGTGCTTTTTTCTATAAAGTGTTCAACAAGATAATAAACTGCAAGAATAAATCCGATAAGCGAAGAGAAAAATCCAAGTATCGAAGATATTTTTAATGGAAGAATTGAAAAACCGAATAAAAGTTTGTTAAAAACCTGAACGGATTTATGAAACGTATAATTACTTGTTCCTGAATCACGTTTATGGTGCTCAACAGGAATCTGGATGATGTTTTTGGTAACCTGGAAAATAAGACCGTCTATGTACGGAAAAAGATTTGCACTTTCCAGCATTAACTTAACAACATCCGATTTTATAATTTTAAATGGAGAAAGATAGATACCAGATGGTTTATTTATAATTATTTCTGCTGTTTTACCGTTAAGCCAGCTTCCCATATTTTTCCATACTTTTTGTTTTTTACGGGGAAAATCAGCATAGCAGACATCATATCCTTTTTTTACTGCCTCATAAAGTTTCGGAATATCATATGGAGAATGCTGCAGGTCGTCGTCCATTATAACGACATAAGAACCTTCCGCCTGCAGAAGACCTGCAAAGATTGCATTATCCTGACCCGAATTTTTCCGCAGATTAACGGCTTTTACCGGAAAATTATCATTAACAACACTGCAGATTTTTTCCCAGCTTTTATCGCGGCTGCAGTCATTTACCATTATCTGTTCATAATCGAAATTACGCAGTGCCTCTGCAAGTTGTTCGGTCAGTTTCCGCACACAGGATTCGCTGTTATAAACAGGAATAACGACGCTGATTTCTTTCATAGATTTTTTACTATACATCGTAAACTGAGTAATTTCAACCAGCAATTTTTTTGTTATTGCTGTTTTTTATGAATGTCTTTATACTGAAAAAAAATCAGGAGATTCCATGATTCCTTTTAATGTACCTCCCTATACCGGCAGGGAACTTGAATATATAAAGAAAGCTGTAGAAAATCATAAAATCTGCGGAGACGGTGAATTTACAAAAAAATGTAATGAATGGATAGAAAAGAAAACCGGTATTTCCCGGGCAATGCTTACAACATCATGCACACATGCAACTGAAATGGCGGCGCTGCTGGCCGGCATTCAGAACGGAGACGAAGTAATAATGCCGTCCTTTACGTTTTGTTCAACGGCTGATGCGTTCGTGATGCGCGGTGCTGAAGTGGTGTTTGTGGATATACGCCCGGACACAATGAACATTGACGAAAAACTGATTGAAGCGGCCGTAACGCCGAAGACAAAAGCTATTGTCCCCGTTCATTATGCAGGTGTCGGATGCGAAATGGATGCAATCTGCGCCATAGCAGAAAAATATCATCTGTTTGTGATAGAGGATGCAGCTCAGGCTGTAACCGCTGTATACAAAGGAAAGCAGCTTGGTTCTATAGGTGATTTCGGCTGTTTTTCTTTTCATGAAACGAAGAATTTTTCTATGGGGGAAGGAGGCGCAATTCTTCTGAAAGACCCCGGTTATATTGAAAACGCAGAAATTATCAGGGAGAAGGGAACTAACAGAAGTAAGTTCCTTCGCGGACAGATTGATAAATATACGTGGGTGGAAAAAGGTTCGTCCTATCTGCCGAGCGATATGAACGCGGCGTACCTGTGGGCCCAGCTTGAAGTTTCAGAACAGATCACGGCAGACCGGATGGTTTCATGGAATATGTACAACAGGGAATTGAGGGACCTTGCAGACAGCGGAAAAATAGAACTACCGTATATTCCGGACTATTGTGAACATAACGCACATATGTTCTACATAAAAACAAAGGATATTACAGAACGTACGGAACTTATTTCATATCTGAAAGAAAACGGCATTACAACGGTGTTCCACTATATTCCGCTGCATTCAGCCCCTGCCGGCAAAAAATACGGTCGTTTTTCAGGGGCTGACGTATATACAACGAAAGAAAGCGACAGGCTTGTACGTCTGCCGCTGTATTATAAACTTACACGTTCCGATCTTGAACAGGTTATCCAGAAAGTACACGACTTCTACAGAAACCGATGACCGTTCAATGTTCTCCGGCAATTCTGCAGTCCGGTTCCCTGAACGTAACAACAAAAACAGAATTTGTTCCCCTGATAGTTTCATACAATGTGTCTGATAAAACCGGAAGTTCTTTATCCGGCAGGGGCGCAGTTTTTGAATAGTCGATCGTTCCGAAATTATGCTGGCTGAGAACAAGTTCTCCTGACTGTCCCGGTCCGAGATCTCCGTTTATGCACTTTGCAGCAAGTGGGTAGGCACGTATCAGCTGCAGCGCTGCAGCTGCAGTCCCCACCGCGTTTGTAAAATGGATTTCAACTGTTTTACCGGAAGCAGGAACAAGACGTGAAAGTTCTGAAATAAGCATAGTCGTGCGGAAATTTCTGTATTCTTTCTGCGCAGCCTGAGCATTGCCGAACGCAAATGCAAAAACCAGAACCGAGTAGGAGAGTGCCGATACGACTATTTTTGCAAAAATATGTTTTCTGTCCTTTTCACTGAAAAAACGGGAAACCATAATGGACACAAGACCTGTAAAAACCCCGATTCCTATGAACGCACGGGGCAGCCAGAGCGGTTTTTTAAGTGCAAGATACGATCCGTACGAGAAAATAAGCGAAAATGCAATTCCCGCAATAATGAGGGCGGCTGTGAGTAATTTATTTTTTCTGCTGTGTTTGATTTCAAGGACGGTAAAGCAGATAAGGATAAGCACGGAAAAAAGTTTTATCGCGCTGTGCCCGAAATCTTTCCATACAAGAGACAGGTACGTTTTGCAGTTCGGAATGAAAGAAGAAACCGACACGGCGGTGTCGACATAAATTTCATGGTCGGGTTTTTCTATAAAAAGTTTTGAAAATAAAAAGAGCGCCCCAAGATAACAGAGAACGGATACACCGGTAAATTTCAGTATTTGTTTATCGGTCTTTTTCCCTTCAGTCCAGAATTTTAATGCGAAAATAACCGTGCAGAAAATATAAATGCCGGACGAAGCCTGATATGAAAGGCACATAAGAAAAAGTCCCGTAACGGATATGAACGCGTAGGTCAGAAGATTACCGGTAAAGAGAAACGGTACGACACTGAAAAAAACTGACAGCGCCATGTACGGTGAATCATACCGGTATGAAATATCGGAAAGAAAATACGGAAACAGGCAGACAGGAATCGAGGCAATGCAGCTGAATACAGTAACTTTTGAATCAGTACAGCTGTATATAAGGACAAACGCAGACGCCGCCATGATTAGTACTGCAATAAACTGTGTCAGAGGGGCTATATCCAAGAGTTTCGGCGACATATGAACGATAATGGACCCGAATTCGGAAACGTACCGGTAAAAATTACGCCATGCGCGTTCCCCGGTAATTTCCCTGAACAGATCATCGTTCGCCACATTGTAGAAATCCGCACGGAATATTGAAATGAGACCGAACGAAAAAAGGATGAAAAGGAAGAGAATGTATTTTTTATTTTCTCGGAAGATACCGCTTTTTGCGCGGATATCAGATGAAAGCTCAAGATAAAAACTGCGTCCTTTCCGGGTGAATACAAAGAATATCATACAGATATTGAAAAACAGAACTATGGCAGAAAACGCAAAAATCTGCTGGCTCCAGTAGTTCCTGTTCAGTCCCCGGTGGAGCGCCCGTTCAAGGAGCGATACAATAAAACTGCGTACGGGAGGAAGGCAGACAAACAGACATACGGCTGCACAGCCTGCTGAAAGTACTGCAAGAAATATTTTTGCCTTTTTATTCATTATTCTTTTTTCTCCTGAAAACAAAAAGTATACTGAGTATATAGTTTACAAAGACGACAATTATTTCAGTAAAGAATTTGGACCAGAATTCGGTAAAATTAAAAAAAGACAGTCCGGATAGAAACGGCAGTGGTATGTATGAATTCATGACAGAATCGATATTCAGTACTTTTGCAAAAAGCAGCATGAAAACTACTTCCAGAACTCCCGAAAACAACCGCGCACCGTAAAACTTTCCGCATTCGACAAGCGAGTCCCTTTTTTTTGTGCAGGAATTGAATACATATTTCTTATTTGTAAAAAATGCGAAAAGTACTGCAAAAAACCATGCAATAACAGTTGCGGGCGTAAGAGAGATATGCATTCTGCGGCAGAAAAAATATACGGCAAGATTGACAAGTGTCGTCAATACTCCCCAGAAACAGAAGAGCAGAAATTGAATACAGCGTTCCTTTTTAGTCATCCGGTGATAACTCCTGTTTCTTCCAGAAATTTTGAATTTATTTTAGTCCAAGTGCGTTCGTCGAGATTAAATGAATAATTCCGTTCTTTTTCTGCGGCGGCTTTTTTTATTTCCGAAATAAAATCTTCATATGTGTATGCAACGGGAATTCCCGCATTTTTCAGTTCCGGCGTATCCGAATACGCAACAATCGGTTTGTGCGCAGCCATAGCCTGGTAATACTTTGCCGTTATTCCCAGAGGCCTGTCTTTGAAAAATCCTGTTTCATACGGTACCATAACAACAGAACAATTGGTAATCCATGCGGGTACTTCTCCCGGCTTTATGCCCGGAACGTACACCACGTTTGCATATGATTTTATTTTTTTCAGAACCTGACTCTGAGGATAATTAGGACAGACGACGATGTAGGTAAGTTCGGGAGTTTCGGCAGCAGCCTTGAACAGAAGTTCCCATTCCACATCCCATGCGCCTACGTATAAAACTGTTTTTCTGCCTGAAAGTTCCTTCGGAACAGGATACTTTACCGTATACGGCTCAATATCTATCCCGTTTGAAAGAATCCGGTATGAAACCTGACTGTCAAAACCGGGAACAGCCCTGCGGTACGATTCAAGCCCTTTGTCGTTTACAATAAGTACTTTGTCCGACTTTACGAGCATAGTGCGTTCAAGTTCTTTTACCCGTTCCGGAACGGAATCGTACACCAGAGGGTCGGACGGGCGGTAGATCATTCTTGCCGCAGGGTACATTTTTTTTAGTCTGTTAATAAAAACGATACCTTCGCATGATTCAAAAACAAAACAGTCTGTACCATTCAGGTATTTTTTTGAAAAGTGCTTAAACGACCTGAACGATGCCGTAAGCATACGGTTCATGAACCAGTCGGGTAAAAATCTTCCGGCAGCGTCCGGCAGTCTGAACGTCGGAAACGCCGTATTCAGAATTTTTCTTCCCGGAGCAATCATATATTCTCTGCCCGATGAAAGCATACGGATAATATGGGCATTAAGCTGCTCACGGTGCATAAACAGCCCGTAATACGGCCTGGGAAAACTGAAAAAAACGGTTTCTACACCTACAAGGCATGATGCCTCTGCAAATTTATGAAATCCGCCCTGACGTTTCGTATCCCAGTTGTGCGTCGTAATAAAAGTGATTTTTTTCTGACGGTACGTTCCAAGTACAGTTCCCGTGAATGCTTCCATTTTTGTTATGTATTCATCGTTCTGATCTTTGTTTACATTCTCAAGATTAAGCCCCGTGTTCCGCTGCGCGGCTATCTCCACCGGATGAACATGAAGTGTTCTTTTCCATACGACCGGAATGTTGTTTTTGTCTTCCATGAATTTCAGCCATATGTCGTCGGCTTTACCGCATATGTTTTTTATATCGGAAACGGAGAACGTTTCATCCGGCAGAATATGGGGCGGATAGAGTACACCGCCGACACCGACTGCGCACAGAAGAAAAGAAGGTTTCGTTTCCTTTGTATATTCTTTCTTCCATAATCTGTACCGATTAGTCCCGGAGTTTTCTGTTTTTGTTATTTTATGGACACGGAGAGCGGAAACAGCATACGGATATCTTTTATATGACTGAACAAGATGGTTAATTGTATTTTTTCGGTAAATAACGTCGTCGTCAAAAGTTATTACCAGCGAATCGGAAAATTCCTGCAGAACAAAAAAATATTTTTTATGAGAGCGCAGGTCGTACGGAATCTTTCTGATGCTTAATCCGTTTTTTTCAAGTTCCCGGACAGTGACCGGTATTTCCGCATCTGAAATGAAATCGTCAAGGTACAGAACGATTTTATCGGGTTTGACGGACTGATTCAGAATGCTTTTTATACACAAATGCAGAGTGCTGAACCGGGCAGGATAGCTTGTAAGCGAGACAACAATTTGTCCGGAGCGGGGAGAAGTGTTCAGACATGATCCGGAAAAAGTCTTCCGCGAATAGTACCGTTCATAGAACGGCGTTATGAAATGATTGTATTTAGTTGTAAGATATGATCTGACTTTTGTAAGGAACATATTAAAATTTACCTTCACTCTGTAATTTTATTATAGTTTTGTGCAGGTTATCTATATATGAATTTATTGTAAATAGATTACTGCGTTCTTGGGCTGCTTTTGAAAATGCAGAGAGTTTTTCAGAAGAACATGCAAGATCTTCTGTGTACGAAATGAGTTCGTCAAGTGTATTCCATCTGTATCCGCAGCCTTCAGTTACAATCTCTCGTTGTCCTCCTTTATTGATTACGACAGGAACACAACCTGCACTCATCGCTTCGACTGTAGTAATGCCAAAGTGTTCCATAAGATATGGATTAACGTTTTCATCAGCTTCATATCCTTTTGCATGCCAGAAAATCATTGATTTGAGGTAGAGTTCTTCAATTTGTTTCCGTTCTGGTTCAAATATAAAAATTATTCTATTATCAATTTTTCTGAGATAGTCAATATATTCAGGTTTTTCATTTTTGATTGAACCTGCAATTATAAGTTTAAATTCTTTCGTAAGCAGCTCTGATGACAGATATGCTTTTATAAGTGAGTCTATGCATTTTGATCTTTCAATTCGACTACATATTAAAATGTTTTTTTCTTTAGAAATTTTACGATCAGAGTTAATTGGAGTTACAGGCGGGTATAAAGTGAATATTTTATCATCAGTAATATTCCATAATTTTTTTAACCATGAGGCAGTAAATTGAGAATTTGGCAGAAATGAGGTATAACACTTTTTGTATTTTTTATCTGTATATTTTGCAATAAAACGAAATAACGGATGCTGACTGTAAAATTTGAACGTTGTTTTACTTTCCATTGGGAAATGGATTACAGCAATATTGTTTTTTGCTTTTCCAGTGAGAAGACCTCTTGAACAATAAATAAAAACATCAAATTTTTTTGTCAGTGCGTTTATTTTTCTTTTAAAAATAAAATATGAAAAACGTCCTTTATATTCTTTTGATGGGATATACGAGATTAGTAGACGTGATATATCAATTGTTACCCCATAAACAGAGAAGAGCCGCTCGGAAAGTTCTTTTGAATTCATTTCTTCAGTTTCTTTGAAATGTTCAGTAATAATTGTAATAAAAAAATCGGAATCTATCTGCTGAAGTGATGAGATTAAATTTGCAGTATACGATTCCGTTCCTCCAAATTTGTATATAAAATTACTGATATACAAACAAATGTTTTTTTTCATATGTTTTTATTCCTTATTAATTATTTTTAGAAAAAAATAGCGCGTTTTCATGATTTTAAATATTATACAACATAATAAGTATTGTTGATGAGAAATTAGAAAAATACAAGTCCGTATGAAAAATGGTTTATCATTTATACTGCATTTTTTTTCTATTTTTGGAAATAAAGTATTCCAATACTTATACCTTTTATAGACATCGGTAATTTTCAGTGAAAAATCTGGATCAATTAAATAAAATTTACTGTTAAATTTCTTTTTGTTTAGAATTGGAAAATCGTAAGGTATATTATGTTGTTTACAGAATTCTTCTATAAGTAGAGATGCTTTTATTTCATCTTCATGATTTTTTAGAGACATTGAACGGGATACGGAATTTGAACGATAAAAATAATTGTAAAGGGCCTTTGGAATTACGAAAACTGAAGAAGAATATGCTAAAGAGCAATAAGATATGTAGCTGTCTTCAGAAAATGTAAGACCATCTGTTTTAGAAAAATTACAATTTTGCAGTACCTGCCGTTTAATTATTTTGTTCCAGAGTAAAAATGTTAATTCATACTCATTATTAAGTAAGTCTGCTTTATTTATATTCGAATCAGGAATATTTTCAAAACAAATATGATTGTTTTCATCTATTCGGCTGTATCCGAAAATAATTTCATCATATATATTATATGATGAAATTGAAAAAATAGTTGAGTAAATATTATTATAAAGCCAGTCATCACTGTCAAAAAAATGAATGTAAGATCCGGTTGATATGTTGAATCCTGTTTTACGAGCAATAGCGACACCTTCATTTTTTTTATGAATAACTTGAAAACGTTTATCGCGTTTAGCGTAAGAATCACAGATATTTCCAGAATTATCTGTAGAGCCATCGTCAACGATGATACATTCAAGGTCTGAAAAAGACTGAATGAGTATACTATCAAGGCATCGTGAAATATACTGTTCAACATTATATACGGGAACTATTATTGAAAGTAAAGGCTTAGACATATTTATACCTAATGGATTAGAGAAAGAAGTTTTTCTTTATATTTCTCTTTTCCAAAATCCCTTTTTATGATTTTATGGATTTCTTCTTTTCTCAAGAAGTTTTTATTTACAAGAGTCTGAATATTTTCTGTCAGCTGTTTCATATCAGATGAGTCCGTAACTTGCACAAAATCATATTTTTGAAGTTCCGGCATTACTGCATATTTAGAGCCTATAACGGGTAGTCCGCATGATAATGCTTCTAATGTAGCCATTGAAAAACCTTCATAAAAAGTAGGAAAATACAAAATATCGCCGTTTTGATAAAATTCCGGCATATCGCCAAATTTTATACCTGTATATACGTGTGTATGTTTATTATTTGAAAAAAGTATATTGTTTGTGCCTGTTACAGTTGCAATATATAATTCAAATCCGGAATAACTTTCTATATATTTTGAAAGTTCAATTAGTTTATCTAATCCTTTTCTTGTCTCAAGACGTCCTGCAAAAATTACATGGACCGGAATATGGTTTTGTGTTATTTTAGGTACAAAAACAGAATCATCAACAAAATTATTCAAAACTGTAATTTTTGATTCTGGAATATGATAGAATTTTATCAATTCATCTTTAGTATTTTCACTAACAGCAATATTCTTTTTTGCTAAAATTGCTGAGATTTTTTCCATTGCAGCGATTCTTTTTTTGTAAAGATTCACCGGTTCGCATTTATTGTAAAGAATTCCTGCTGTTGTTCCGTGGTGAAATGTAAGATTACAGGGATAAAGAAATGAATGCCATGAAGTGCCTATTACAAACTTATTTTTTTTGAAGAAAAGTTTTAAAGAAATATATAAAGATTGAAGAAGCCAATCTCCATGTTTGAATGGTTTTTCACGTTTACGTACAATCTCTACAGGATAATATGCAGAAAGTAGTGTATAAATATATAAATTTACACGTTCCAAACCTCCTGCGTTGAGAATTCCATTTTTGGATGCCAGATATACTGTTGTTTTTTTCATTTTGATAAAATCCTGGAAATTAATCAGTGTATTCGTATGATATGCTGAAAATAAAAAAGAGCAGGGAATCTGTGTATAATTCTGCCTTTTTTAGTAGTACTGTGTAGAAGTTTTGCATATTTCATATAATCCGCAAAATTATGATTGTCTAGAGCTTTATTCAGACATTCGAAGACGCGCTTTTCAAGTACAGATTCTTTTGTATAACTCCCCGTTCCCCAGCATGAAATGCTGTAGAGTTGTATCTGTAATATAGATTCTTCAAATTTCATATTTTTTTTATAATCAGTCGTATTGCTTATTGAAGTGGGCAATACGCGATATGAAGACAGATTTTCATGTATATAATGACACTTCGAATTAGCAGAAATATCAAGAAGTAGTGGATAATCAAAAGTAAGAAATTTATTCTTTATGTAATTATTTATGTTACAATATTTTTCAAAGTATTTTTTTGAGAAACAAATCGTAGCAGCACATATAAAATTGGTGTATAAAATTTTACCATACCAGTCACCATAAAGCCCATCGTCGTCGGTTTTATGAAATTCCTTTATCACATTATCATTTGCGTCAATCGTTGTATAGTCACCGGCACAAATACCATACTCCTGGTGTTTATCGAGAAAAGATATTTGTTTTTGCAACTTTTCCGGATTCGTCCAGCAGTCATCACTTTCAAGAATTGCTACGTATTTTCCTTTTGAATGTTCAAGAACAAATTTGTAGTTTTCAAGTAACCCTTTGTTGTGCAGCTGACGGTTATATTTTATTATTTCTGGATATTTTGCTGCATATTCAGACGCAATTTTTCCTGTAGAATCTGTTGAACAATCATCGTTTATAAGAAGTTCAAAAGGAAAAACAGTTTTCTGCATAAGCACGGATTCAATTGCTTTCGAGATAAATCGTTCATGATTATATGTTGGCATCAAAATAGAAATTACAGGTTCCATATTTTTAATCCCTGAAGTACAGGTCGCGCGTATATACTTTGTCTGTGACGTCCTGAAGTTCCTTCGTAAAACGGTTTGCTATAATGACATCGCTCTGTCTCTTGAAAGAGGAAATATCGTTTACGACTTCATAGCCTGAAAAGTCCTGTGCAGCAAGTACCGGTTCATAAATAATAATCCGCTTGCCGTGTTCCGACAGTATGTGCATAACATCCTGTATTGATGACTGCCTGAAATTATCGGAACCGGCTTTCATTGTAAGGCGGAATACGCCGACGGTTCCGGGGGCACGATCCATAATCCGGGATGCAATATATTCCTTGCGTGTTTTATTTGCCGCGACGATAGCACCGATAATATTGTTTGGAACGTCCTTATAGTTTGCAAGCAGCTGTTTTGTATCTTTCGGAAGGCAATAACCGCCGTATCCGAACGACGGATTGTTGTATCCCTGTCCGATGCGCGGGTCAAGGCATACTCCGTCTATAATTTCTTTTGTAGTAAGTTTTCGTACTTCGGCATAGGTGTCGAGTTCGTTAAAATAGGCGACCCGGAGCGCAAGGTACGTGTTCGAAAAAAGTTTTATTGCCTCGGCTTCCGTCAGATGAGTGTACAGCGTCGGAATGTCCTGTTTCAGAGCGCCCTCGTGAAGCAGCTGGGCAAAAAGTTCTGCTTTTGATTTAAGCGTTTCGTCGTCCTTTGAATAGCCTACGACAATACGCGAAGGATACAGGTTGTCAAACAGAGCGTGACCCTCCCGGAGAAATTCCGGAGAAAACAGAATATTTGGAAAATCCAGTGTTTTCCTTATGTTTTCGGTATATCCTACCGGGATAGTTGATTTTATGACGATTGTTGAAGCAGGAGAAACTGTTTTTACCTGTTTTATGACACTTTCCACTGATGAAGTATCAAAATAGTTTTTTTCAGGATCATAGTTTGTCGGGGTGGAAATTATTACAAAATCAGCACCTCTGTAAGCGCTGTCCCCGTCCGTAGTTGCCGTAAGATGCAGTTCTTTCCCGCCAAGGTATTCTTCCAGCTCCTTATCAGCAATGGGAGATTTTCTGCTGTTTATAAGATCTACTTTACTTTTCACAAGATCAACCGCATGCACTTCATTGTGCTGGGATAGAAGTACGGAGAGGGAAAGACCGACATAGCCGGTTCCTGCAACAGCAATTTTCATACGAACCTCATTAATGTAGTAACGAATACTAAGTTTAACATAGTAGGCAAAAAAAGTATACAAACATACGAATGATATAGTACTAAAGCTTAAAATGGTGTATAATCTTAAAATATTTCAAGTGGAAAAAAATGAGAACAGCTCTTTTTACAATAATCATTTATCCAATACAGCTGATACTTGAGTTTGTTTATGCTTTTGCAGATCACGTATTTTTAGATCCCGGCATATCGATTATAGCAGTAAGTTTTGCGGTCTGTCTTTTATGCCTTCCTTTGTATATGATTGCAGAGGAAATGCAGGAAAACGAACGGGATACGCAGAAACGGCTTAAATCCGGCATTCTGCGCATTAAAAGTGCTTTTAAAGGCGATGAGCAGTATATGATACTATCCGCTTTTTACCGGCAGCATCAGTATCATCCGGTAATGGCACTACGAAGTTCGGTAAGTCTTATTATACAGATACCTTTTTTTATTGCGGCGTATGTTTTTTTGTCTGAACTTTCAGCTCTGAAAGGCGCTTCGTTCCTGTTTATAAAAGATCTGAGCGAACCGGATGAGATTATACGTTTTGGAAAATATACGCTGAATCTTCTGCCGGTACTCATGACCGTAATAAACTGCATTGCAGGAGCTGTATATACAAGAGGATTCCCTGCCAGGGAAAAAATACAGCTTTACGCGATGGCGTTTATTTTTCTTATCCTGCTGTATGGGTCTCCGTCGGGTCTTGTTCTGTATTGGACAATGAACAACGTTTTTTCTCTTATAAAGAATGTTTTTTATAAACTGAAGAATCCCCGGAGAATTATAAGCATTCTTGTGTTTATATCATGCATAGCGCTTGCGTATTATCTGTTCTTTATCAGGAAACCTGCGGCAGTAAAAGTCTCCGGATGTGTGCTTGCTGTTTCAGTACTGCCGGCTTTTGTTTTCAGATTAAAACGGATGGTACAGCGGAAGACGGTACCGTCAGCCGGCTCCGTCGGCGGATGCAGCGGAATTTTTGCCGCAGAGATAATTCTGCTGGCGGTTAGTGCCGGTATACTTATACCGTCTTCGGTTATAGCCGCATCTCCGGCAGAATTTATAAACCCCGACGCATACAGAAACCCGTTATATCTGATAGGAAAATCACTGTACATTTCCCTCGGGATGATTATATTCTGGCCCGGCATTATTTACTGTATGACTCCGGTAAAACAGCGTCATACTCTTACTTTCGCAGTGCTTCTATGTACGTTCTGCGGTATAATAAATTATTTATTTTTCGGAACAGGACTCGGTTCACTGTCTCCGCAGCTTGTATTCGGCGGGGGAATGTCCTTCTCACGAACAGAAAAAATTCTGAACTGTGTTGTATTATTGTCCGCAGTAGTTGTGTTATTTCTGCTGTATAAAAATAAACAGCGTGTTATTCAATTTTTACTGATTCTCTTTATTCTCCCAGCCGGCCTGCTGTCGGTAATCAACATACATTCGGTTAATACAAAACTAAACTGCATGCAGTACGTAAAGGAAAAGAGCAGTGATAGAATAGAGCCGGTTATCCGCCTTTCAACGAAAGGAAAAAATGTCATTGTATTCATGGTTGACCGGGCAATAAGTTCCTACCTTCCGTATATTTTTGACGAAAAACCGTACCTGAAGAAGGAATTTGCGGGGTTTACGTATTATCCGAATACTGTTTCTTTCGGTATGCATACCAATTTCGGCGCTCCGCCGCTGTTCGTCGGGTACGAATACACGCCGGAAGAAATGAACAGACGGAACGGAAAAAAACTTGTTGAAAAACACAACGAAGCGTTAAAGCTTCTGCCTGCATTATTCTCAGAGGCAGGATACGACGTCGGCGTTGCCGATCTGCCGTACGGAAATTATCAGTGGATGAGCGATCTCTCGATTTTTGACGGATATCCGCGGGTGCGCAAATATCATACAATAGGCAGGTATGCCGATATCTGGAAACGGCAGCACGGTATAACTCCCGGATGCAGCTTCAAAACAGACGAGCGGAATTTGTTTCTGTACAGTATGGTAAAAATGTCTCCGGTAATACTTCAGCCGCTTGTCTATAATTCCGGAAACTACTGGAATCCTGAAAAAGAAACACTGAGCAGTTCGTTTATAAATTCTTATTCCGTACTCGATTATTTACCGGAACTGACGGATGTCCGCGATACGCCGGACAATAATCTGTTTATGATAGACAACGATACGGCGCATGAAGAATGTTTCCTCCAGCTTCCTGAGTATGTTCCGTCGCCGGTAATCGACAACAGAGCATACCGGGACCACAGATTTTATAACGATAAATTTTACCATGTAAATATGGCTGCTGTTATGGAACTTGGAAAGTGGTTTTCATATATGCGGGAAAAAAATGTCTATGATAATACCCGGATTATAATTGCCGCCGACCACGGATACAGCAACGGTACGTTTAAAAAACTGCTTTTTAATGGAATAGATGCGGAAGGGTACAATCCGCTTCTGATGATGAAAGATTTTAACAGCAGAGATTTCGTAATTTCGAATGAATTCATGACCAACGCCGACGTACCGTCGCTGGCATTAATGAATATAATAGCCGATCCCGTAAATCCTTTTACAAACGAAAAAATAAATACAGCGGCGAAGCGTGCCCACCCTCAGCTGGTTACGACTTCAAGCAGATATGACGTTGAAAAGAATAATGGAAATGTCTTTGACACGGGCAACGGCTTCTGGTTTACCGTCCATGATGATATCTTCCGTAAGGAAAACTGGAAAAAAGTAAAATGATTATTTTACAGGAGAAATTATGAAACTTTCAATAGTAGTACCGTGTTATAACGAGCAGGAAGCAGTCCCGATTTTTTATACTGAGGTTAAAAAGGTACTTGTACAGATTCAGGAAACTATTGCCTCCGGTCTGACCTATGAACTTGTCTTTGTCGACGACGGTTCAAAAGACGGGACGCTGACGGAACTGAAGCAGCTTTCAGTTCATGACGAATCAGTACGGTATGTAAGTTTTTCCCGTAATTTCGGAAAAGAAGCAGCCATGTATGCAGGACTCAGAAAAGCACAGGGTGACTATGTAGCTTTGATGGACGCGGATCTGCAGGATCCTCCGGGACTGCTGCCGCAGATGCTTGAATCACTTATGGGCACGGAAGATTATGACTGTGCTGCCTGCAGAAGAACAACCAGAAAAGGGGAACCTGTTATCCGTTCGGTATGTTCGAACCTGTTTTATAAATTTATGGCAAAACTGACCGATATTCAGGTCGTTGACGGTGCGCGCGATTTCAGAGTAATGAAACGGCCTATGGTTGATGCAATCCTGTCTCTTACGGAAGTGAACAGATTTTCGAAAGGAATATTCCAGTGGGTGGGATTCAGAACGAAATGGTTTGAGTATAAAAATATTGAACGCTGTGCGGGCCGGACAAAATGGTCGTTCTGGCAGCTTTTTATGTATTCTCTTGACGGTATAACGACATTTTCCACAAAACCGCTCGCCATGGCAAGTTTTCTGGGCATACTGTCGATACTTGTTTCTTTTCTGCTGATTATATTCATAATCGTACGGACAAATGTATGGGGCGACCCGACGAGAGGCTGGCCGTCGATGATATGCATTATTTTCTTTATCGGCGGTGTCCAGCTGTTTTCGATCGGCATTCTGGGACAATATCTGGCTAAAATATTTACAGAAGTAAAACACCGGCCTGTATATATTGTCAGAGAAGAGAAATAATAAGTTATTTTTTTATAATATGAATTATTTGTAATAATTTTATTATGAAATTATTTTTAAATAAAAGAAGTAATACAAAATATACAATAATTCCAGAAATAGTTGATATGAGTAATTTAGGAATAGTTGAATTAAATATTCTGGAAATAAAATATACAGTTACAGACATAAAAATGCTGGAAATAAGATATTGAAAAAGTGGAGCGATTATATTTATTTTTTTCATAATATTTCTAACCATAAATAAATATATAATAAATATTAGTAATTCTGTAATAAATGTTGCAAGTCCGGCTCCAAATGCTCCAAATCTATTTATTAAAATTAGATTTAGTATAATATCCATTATAGCAGAAATGGTTACAGTTATCAAATAATAAAATTCTTTACCCTGAGAAATTAATAATTGACCACCAAGATAACCTGAGCAGGAACTTATTATAATTAGTGGGGATAATGAATTTAGTGTTTTTATAGCGGGCATATAATCATATCCGCATAATAATAAAATCAAAGGTTTGGATAATATATTTATTCCACATACTATTGGTATAGAAAAACATAATATGAAATTCATTGTTTCATTTGTTAAGTCAATAATTTTATTCTTTTCTCCTTTAGAAGAATATAAAGATAATCTTGCAAAAAGAACTGTAAATATTGCTGGGAAAATATCTCTAATCATTCTTGTTATCTTTGATGCGGCAGAGTAATATCCGATCTGAATATCAGTCGATAGAAAACCAAGCATAGAAGTGTCAAGAATTGTGAAAACACTTACGGCAAGTGATGATGCAAATAAAATTAAAATAGGTTTTATATGGATAGCTATATCATATTTTATAGATTTTCTATAATTAATAAATTTTTTTGAATGAATTATATTACATATGTTTGATCCTGCGGAAGAAAATATTCCTATAGCAGCATATTTTACATAATCATTTTTAGTTTTAACAAAAATAAAAAGAAATATAAGACTGATAAATTGAAATACCATAGATCTTATGGCAATGTATTCGTATTCCTCTAATCCATTATAGAGCCAATTGATTCCCAATGTATTTAATAAAAGTGTTGTTGAACAAATTACTAACAGTACCTTGTAATCACTGAATTTTGGAATTAATAAAAAAGATACTATAAAAAACAGATAAGCTATTATTGTTGATATTATATTAATTAGCAACAATTCCTTAGTAATTTTTGCTAGAAGATATTCATTATCTCTTACTTTTGAGACTTCTCTTGTACCATATGTAGCAATGCCTAAACTGGAAATAATTGCAAAATATGAAATAATTGAATTTGCAAAATTTACTTTACCTATTCCTTCTGGTAAAAGAATTCGAGAAGCATAAGGAAATGTTATCAATGGGAAAATAAGTCCCATTATAGTTTTTATTACGTTAAACAACGCATTTTTCTTTAATGATTTATTCATTGTTATGTTTTAAAATAAAATCAGAAAACAGATTATAAGCCTTTTCCCAAGTGAATTGTCTGATTATTTTATTTCCTTCTGTCGCTATTCTTATTCTTAAACTATCATCGTTAATCAATTTTAAAATATTTTTCGATAATGCATTTGGATCACAAACAGGTGAAATAAGAGCAGTAGTAGTATTATGTGCATATACATTAATACCGCCACAATCTGTACAAGCTAAAGCACATCCACAGATTAAAGCTTCTCCCCCTGGTAGACAAAAACCTTCAGCTTTACTCGAAACAATAAAAATGGAAGATGTATTTAAGATCATATTATGAATATTCTCATTTGGTTTTAAATAGAATGTTATCCAATCTGGCAAATTTTCTGGAGGTGGAAAAGCTCCAAAGAGTTTAACAGAAAGAAGAGGATCGTTTTGTCTTACTAAAGTAAGCGCTTCTAGCGCATCCGTAAATCGTTTTCTATCATCTACATGATATAGTAAAGCAACAGAATGGGGATTTCTATTTTTTATAGGGGTTATCAATTTGAAATATGAAAAATTAAAACCATTTGGTATATAACTATATTGTTCATTTACCTCATCAAGTTTTTTACATAACCAAGGAGAAATGGCTATTTTATTTAATTTTAATTTGTAAGAATTAAATGCATATTCTTCAGATGTGCCCCAAAATTCAAAATCTTGAATTAAATAAAATTTTCTAGAATGTGAAATATTTACTTTATCCAGGAAATAAGATGTATCAACAGCTGTTGCACAGAAATTATAGCTTTTTGGAAGCCAGAAATGTGAAAGAACGGGAGCTGTTAATTCAACAATTCCTTTCTCAAGTTTGTACCATTTATTTTTTTGATTATATCTTAATATTCTTTTGACTAAATATTTAAATTTTATAAAAAAAGATACCTTTTCCCATTTATAAAAAGGTTTTAAAAAATCAATATAAAGAATATATACCTTATACCCATGTTTGTAAAATTCTTGAGAGTATTCATAGACAACTTTATATCCTCCACAGGGAATATCTGAAAAGGATGGAAGAATAAAGCAGATGCTTTTTTTATTAAAAATATTTCTCATAGTATGTACTTAACCTCAAAAGTAAAAATGAAATTATTAATATATGAAATATTGCTAGTAGCATAATATGGATTAATTATCCAATCATATCCCAGACCTCCTCCTATTGATATAGAAGGAAGCACATAGTAAATAATTTTGGTTCCTAAAACCAATTCTCCTTTATAATATTGGTTTTCATTATTTTCTGTAAAGTACATATACGTATCATCTGGATTAAAGCGATAAAGGTAGAAATTACTTTCTCCTTTTGGAAAAAATAATTTGAAACAGAAATATTGTCCATTTCCTCCGTTTCCAAGAGAAGTTCCGATAGCCTGTCCTTTATTTGTATACCCCTGTGTAATTTGATAATGAAAATTAAATGCATATTTTTGTTTTGCAGAAACTTTATTCCATGGTTCTTCGCAACTGCAGAATTCAAATATTATTTCACCTTTTATTTTATTTAAATTATAAAAAGAAAAACTTTTTTTAAAACCAAAAACAGCAGATAAAGAATCAAATGGATAACGAGAAAGACCTTGAATAAAACCGCCCTGAAAATAATCATCGATGGCTAACTCTGAATAAAGTTCAATATTCCCCTTTGGAAGTAAAAAATTAGTTGTAATAGATGCTTTTTGATCTTCATAATCATTAGTGTCATAAAACGGATTAAGATATTTCCAACTGTCTTTTCCCCATTTGCTAAGACATACTTTGTTAAAACCTATAGTAAAACCTTTTATAAATGAGGGAGCATACGCTAATGACAATCCGTTGAATAAATTGTGATCGTTAGAAGGATCATTGTCGAAATAATCTGATTCTGTCAGATAACCAAGCCACATACGAGCTTCTATATCCCCTAAATACCAACCTGCAAAAGGTATATAAAGAGCTGTTTTGCGAATGCCAAAATCTATTTTAGGATAGGTACCTGCATTGTTCGACGATAACAGGGGATTTAAATAAGCAGGTCCGAGCCATATTGACTGCGTGCCGAATCCTATCGTAATTGTTTTCCACGTGTACCGTATTTCGGTATCGCCCCAGTCGAACGTAAAAAACGGGCTGTCCCCAAATCTTTGTGGATAATCAATACTTCCGTACCAGAAATATGCATATTTACTTCCATAATGGGAATCTGCAGTCATTATGTCAAAATCCAGATTCTGCGAAAAACTCAGCTGCGGCTTGAGCGTTACCTCAAACCCGTACGCTTCAAGCCGTGCGCCTGCAGTCAGGCTCGTGTTGTATCCTTTTCCCTGCCACAGGGCCCCGTCGTTCTGTCCGTACGGAGCGGCCGTATTGAACGAATTGTACCAGTCC
>Ga0172378_10000499_pt1 | contig 34481 bp, 30 predicted proteins | sample GrowelOW332metaG_FD_119755 | JGI IMG/M metagenome (GOLD analysis project Ga0172378, IMG submission 119755) | Groundwater microbial communities from an aquifer near a municipal landfill in Southern Ontario, Canada - Pumphouse #3_1 metaG | ecosystem: Environmental > Aquatic > Deep subsurface >...
AATATAACAAAGCAGAAGGAAGAAACAGATGAATCATAAGAATGGTTTTAATCCGCTTTCGCGAACAACAGCACACCGCCGTGCTATGTCACGGAATATGGTAACGTCGCTCTTCAGATTTGAACGGATTACCACTACAAAATCAAAGGCTCTTGAAGTTCGTAAAGCTGCTGAAAAGCTTATTACACGTGCAAAGGTTGATTCAGTACATAACCGTCGTGAGGTTGCTAAATTTATTAAGGATGGTAAAATTCTCAATAAATTGTTTACGGAAATTGGACCGCGTATGAAAGACCGTAATGGTGGTTATACCCGTGTCCTTAAACTTGGTTTTCGTCAGGGTGATGCTGCTGATGTAGTAATTCTCGAACTTGTAGACTATAAGCTTGATACTGATGCAGCTGAAAAGAAAGCTGATGCGAAAGCAAAGAAAGTTGAGAAAAAAACTGAGGTAGCAGAAAATAAAGCTGATTCAACAGAAAAGGCTGCCCCAAAAGCAAAAAAGCCGGCTGCAAAGAAAACCGCAGCTGCCAAAAAGGCAAAGGCTGATACCGATGCTGATGCCGGGAAAAAGGAGTAAACTATGTCTAAAAACCATCGTGGAACAGGACTTCGCACTCTCCCGGAGCATGGAAGAGGTGTTTGCCCGATCTGCAAAAAAAGTGACATTAAAGTCATTTATGAAGTAGAAGTTGACGGACAGAAAATCAAAGTTTGTAAATACTGTAACGCTGCACTGAAGAACAAAGCAAAGAAAGCTGGTCCGGCTAATGCTGCACCCGCTGCAGATTCTACTGCTCAATAGCGGAACCTTGTTTTTAAGTAAAACCGTCTCGTATACCGGGACGGTTTTTTTATTTTAAAAATAAAAAAAATAAGGTATTACTGATAATAATATATGAATTTTATGTAAAAACAGAGAAAAACTGTAAAAAAATGTTTACACACTTTATTTTTTTAATTATTATGAAGTATGTGTAAAAAAGTGAACTGAATAAAGTTCATTAGTGTTTGCTGAAATGGAGGAATTTTGTATGAAAAGGACTGGCAAAATTGCCTGCGTTGCTGCTTCTGCGCTTGTCGCTCTGTCAGTAGCAGGATGCTCAAAAAAAGAAAGCAATACTATCACTCTTGGTGGTATATTTCCGCTTTCCGGTAATGTCGCTGTATACGGCGTTGAATGCAAAAAAGGTGTAGATCTTGCTATTGAAGAGATTAATGCCGCAGGTGGTATTAATGGTAAACAGTTTGCTCTTGTAAGTGAAGATGATGAGGGTAACCCTGATAAGACTGTAAATGCTTTTAAAAAGCTTACAACTAAAGATGGTGTAAAAATCATTATTGGTTCTCTTACTTCCGGATGTACACAGTCCATTACAACTCTTTCACAGGCTGGTAAGATTATACAGATTGCTCCTGCAGCAACAGCACCTGCTATTACTGATGCGGGCAATTATATTTTCCGTGCTTGCTTTATTGATCCATTTCAAGGTACTGTTGGTGGTAAATTTGCAGCAGAAACTCTAGGTGCAAAGAAAGCAGCTGTTCTTTATGATGTAGGAAATGATTATTCCGTGGGACTTGAGGAGAATTTTAAAACTTCCTTTGAAGCTAACGGCGGACAGATTGTTGCACTTGAATCATATTCGACAGGTGATAAAGATTTTAATGCTCAACTGACAAAAATTAAGAATGCAGCTCCGGATGTTGTTTATCTTCCTGATTATTACGGTACTGTCGCTCTTATTGCTAAACAGCTTCGTGCGCAGGGAATTACTACGCCGATCGTAGGCGCGGACGGATGGGATGGACTTACAACTAATGCTGGTGACGAAGTTCTTAATGGTTTTTACTCTAATCACTATGCAGCCGATTCAACGGATCCTGCTGTACAGACTTTCGTCAGCTCATTCAAGACAAAATATAATGAAGAACCGAATTCTTTTGCTGCTCTCGGATATGACTGTGTTTATATGCTCCGTGACGCAATTGTAAAGGCTGGAACAACAGATAATGAAGCTGTTCGCGCGGCTCTTGAAGCTACTAATGGCGATTATGTTACCGGACACCTTACATTTGATGCAAAACATAATCCTGTAAAATCTGCAGTTATGCTCGAAATTGTAAAGGGCGGCGACGGAAAACTTACAACTGCTTATAAAACAACTGTTAATCCGTAATAAAGAAACATTCTGCCGTATGCAGAAAAACTTTTTTTCGTGATTTGATTTGTAACAGTATAAGCGCAAAGAGGCGCCTGTTTCCAAAGTGAAACAGGCGTTTTTTTTACGGTAAAGTATTTTTCTTCAGACGGGGAGTGTTGATTGAAAAAAGTAGTGGTAAATGGTAGTGTGTTATCGAGATAAACGGATTTGGAGGAAGAAGTGAACACCGGTTCGATATTTTTGCAGCAGCTGATCAACGGCTTGTCACTGGGCAGTATTTATGCCCTTATAGCACTTGGGTATACCATGGTATATGGAATTGTTAAACTAATTAACTTCGCACATGGTGATGTAATGATGATGGGCGCGTATGCAGGCTATTTTGTTCTTGTCGCGATGGGAACAACAGTGACCGGATCGGTCCATGTATCGACAGTTAGTCTTCTGATGGCTTTTTTTGCGGCGATGATAGTTTGTGCTTTTCTTGCGCTTGTTATAGAACGTTTTGCATACCGTCCGCTCAGAAATGCCCCCCGTCTGAATTCGCTGATTACTGCAATTGCGGTAGAACTTATACTTCAGAATACAATGCGTGTTCTTCCGTTTGTCGGTCCTGATCCTCGTCAGTTTCCTACGATGATGACAAAAAACTTTACTGTTGGACCTATTTCCATTTCCAACATCCAACTTATTGTCATAATATCGAGTGCACTGCTTATGATTGCGCTTAACTATATTGTAAATAAAACAAAAACAGGAAAGGCGATGCAGGCTGTTTCTTATGATCTCCAGGCGGCAAGTCTTATGGGGATAAGTGTTGATCGTACTATTGCAATTACTTTTATTATTGGTTCCGTTCTTGCGGGTGCCGGCGGTATATTATATGCGACTGCGTATCCTCAGATTGATCCTGTTATGGGGTATATGCCCGGACTTAAGGCCTTTATTGCTGCCGTACTGGGTGGAATCGGTTCCGTTCCGGGAGCAATGCTTGGCGGGGTAATTTTGGGTATTGCTGAAACGCTTACAAAAGGATTTTTATCATCCCAGTATGCAGATGCAATCTCCTTTTCAATTCTTATTATTATTCTTCTTGTAAAACCTGCCGGTATCTTCGGGAAAAATGAAACAGTAAAGGTGTAAGTATGGGATTTATTCGTGAATTTAAAAAGAGCAGTGGGATTTTACAGGGCAGATTCAATATAACGTCGTCCCGGGCTTATTATTGTAGGAGCTATTAATGAAAGACAAAGTTTTACGGAATATGTTGATTCCTGGAGTATGTGCAATAATTGTCGTAATTGTACCGGCTGTTCTTATCAGATTTTCTGTCATTGATGCATATACTGCACAGATTCTTACTTTGTCCGGTATAAATGCGATTATGGCGCTTAGTGTAAATATTATCTGTGGTATTACCGGACAACTTTCTCTTGGTCAAGCCGGTTTTATGGCAATAGGTGCATATTCCACAATTCTGCTTACGACAAGTGTTCATCTGCCTCTTGCTGTTTCTATCATACTTGCAGGCTTTGTTACAGCATTTTTCGGGTTTCTTATCGGATTTCCAACGCTTAAATTGGAAGGTGATTATCTTGCAATTGTTACACTCGGATTTGGTGAAATTATCCGTGTTGTCCTTGTTAATATGAAAAAATGGACAGGAGGCCCGAATGGTAAGCAGTTTCCGACTATTCTTACACTGAATCCGGCTGTGGCGTATCTTGTTATTATCGGTACACTTGCATTGTTAATAATTCTTGTGCAGAATTTTGTTCGTTCTACATACGGACGGGCCGTTCTTGCTGTCCGTGAAGATGAAATTGCTGCGAATTCTACCGGAATCAGTGTTTTCAGGTATAAGATGCTGGGATTTGTTATTGCATCGTTTGTAGCAGGAATAGGCGGTGCCTTATATGCGCCTTTTATCGGATTTGTAAAACCGGAACAGGCGTCTTTTACGAAAAGTATTGATTATTTGATTTTTGTTGTTTTTGGCGGAATGGGATCAACAACAGGAAGTGTACTTGCAGCGTTTGTCCTTACGTATCTGCAGGAATTCCTGCGCTTCCTTCAGAATTACCGTCTGCTTATATATCCGGTGATCCTTATCCTTGTGATGATTTTCAGACCGCAGGGATTCCTTGGAATGAGAGAATTTTCGTTTGTAAATACTTTTGACAAAATTAGAGCGAAACTTTCTCAAGGTAATTCTGCGGAAACTCAAAATGAGGAAAAAGGAGCGGAAACAACGGAGGAAAATAATGTCTGACGAAAAAGAACTGGTGCTGCAGGCAACAGAAGTTTCAATAATATTCGGTGGATTGTGTGCTGTCAGCGAATTTTCCTGCGAATTACATCAAGGCGAACTTATAGGATTAATTGGTCCGAACGGAGCAGGTAAGACTACTCTCTTCAATATGTTCAGTGGTATATATACACCGACATCCGGGCAGATTTCATTCTGGGATCGTAATGAAAATGTGCATATAATTAATAAAATGAATCCTGCGCAGCTTAACAAGCTGGGAATTGCCCGGACGTTTCAGAACATCAGGTTGTTCAGCAATCTTACGGTGTCCGATAACGTCCGTATTGCACTTCATAATCTGCGTACAGTTGTTCCGATCGATATTTTACTTCGTACTCCCCGTTTTCGACGGGATGAAAAGATGATGACGGAAAGAACTCTTGAACTTTTACAACTGTTTAAGATTGATAATAAAAAAAATGAACTTGCAAAAAATTTACCGTATGGCGAACAGCGGAAACTTGAAATAGTACGTGCTCTTGCATCAAATCCGAAACTTCTGCTTCTTGATGAGCCTGCAGCAGGTATGAATCCTCAGGAAACCGAAGAACTTATGAACATGATCGGATTTATAAGAAAAGAATTTCATTTAACTATACTGCTTATTGAACATGATATGAAACTAGTGATGGGCATATGCGAGCGTATTATGGTTCTTGATTATGGTCGTATTATTGCATCTGGTAAACCTGAAGATATAAAATCTAATCCTCAGGTAATAAAAGCATATCTTGGTTCGGAGGCTGTGTGATGGCTGCTCTTCTTGATGTTAAAAACCTTTCTGTATCTTATGGTGCTATAAAAGCTTTGCGGAATATTTCTTTTTCTGTGGAAGAAGGTGAAGTTATAACACTTATAGGTTCTAATGGAGCCGGAAAAACAACAACACTTCATGCAATTTCTCATATTCTGAAAAAACAGGAGGGAACTGTTTTTTTTGACGGTGAAGATATAACAAATACAGCTCCTGATAAAATTGTTCAACAACGTCTTGTGCAGGTTCCTGAAGGACGGCGTATATTCCAGAATCTTTCAGTGCGTGAGAATCTTGAACTGGGGGCATATCTTCGTAAAGACCGGGATGGAATAAAGAAGGATATGGAAAAGGTTTTTGATTTGTTTCCCCGTCTTAGGGAAAGAATTAAGCAGAATGCAGGCACATTGAGTGGAGGCGAACTGCAGATGCTCGCAATGGGAAGGGGACTTATGGCGCAGCCCAAACTTCTGCTGCTTGATGAACCTTCTATGGGACTTGCTCCTATTCTTGTTGATGAAATATTTTCAATTATTCAAAAAATAAATGAAGAGGGGACAACAATTCTGCTTGTTGAGCAGAATGCTTTTAAAGCCCTTTCTATAGCTGATCGTGCATATATTCTCGAAACTGGTATTATCTCCAAGACAGGGAAAGCTTCTGACTTGATTACTGATCCGTCTGTAAAAGTTGCATATCTTGGCGGTTGAGCCAGAATACAAAAAATATGTTATAATGTGGGGTAGTGAGCTTTTAGAGGAGGAATACTATGATTGTTAGAGATGTTATGTCACGAAATCCGGTATATGTAGCGCCAGAGACAAGTCTTACCGAAGCTAAGGCGATTATGGTAAAAAAGAATATCAGTAAGCTGCCCGTTATAGATAAAAATGATAAAATTATCGGGATTATAACGAAAAACGATCTTGCAAAAGCCGGTCCGTCGGAAGCAACTACACTTGATATGTATGAAATTGGGTATCTGCTGTCAAAGCTGACTGTAGAAAAAGTTATGACAAAAAAAGTTGTGTCAGTTTCCGAAAATGAAGTTGTAGAGGAAGCTGCCCGTATTATGGTCGATAATCAGATTGGTTGTCTGCCTGTTATAAAAGATGATATCATGGTTGGTATTGTTACTGAAAGTGATTTGTTTCATCTTTTTACAGATATGTTCGGAGCCCGTCACAATGGTGTACGTGTGACACTCATTACAGATGATAAACCTGGACAGCTTGCAGAAATTGCAAAAAAAATAGCAGATCTAAAGGGGAATATTGTTTCTGTTGTTACAAGGGAAGCACAGGATCCGGGCAACCGAAGAATTACCATAAAAGCTACCGGTATAACGATAAACCAAATGAAAACGATCCTTGCTGAATGCAACGATATTGTGGAAGATATTCGTGTTGTCTGAGATTCCTGAGAGCATTTGATTTTGTGCCGGAACGTTAGTATCTTATAACCGATGAAAGTACAAGCTGAAGTTTTTATAAACAGATTTCTCAGAACATATCGGAATGTTTTTTCCGATAAAGATTTTTCAAGAATGCTTGTAAAAATGGGAATTCGTGTATCACATGAGGAATGTGAAGAATATTTGAATACCAGCAGTAGCATATTTGCGCTCAAGAGTGGTTTATACGTTACTCGGGCCGGTGCATTTACAAATAAGTATTTTAGTTTTAAACCCAGCCGTAAAGAATTTGACCAGCAGTTTTTTGCAGCCGGAGGAAGATGTATGCCGTTTGTTGATCCGGAAGTACTTCCATCAACACTGACTTTCCTTTATAAGGGAGAAGTGTTGCAGCAGATGGCTGCGGAATTCGACAGTGGAACGGCTTCCGATATGTTTGCTTTGTATGGGGAGGAATTTGCATCCCAGTATATTGCTGCAGATCCGGTAAACGCGGACATTGATATTGCTGCCCATGATTTTGAACTTCCCCCTAAAGTAAAACTAACTGCTAATTCTCTTGCCCCTCTTATAAAATACAGTGGATTTAAATTCGGAGATCGTCTTCTTTGCCGGGTTATAAACTGGGATTTGGGGCAGATTGAAGTAATGCCTGTAAAGCGAAATGAGAATCCTATGCAGATGCGGTCCGACGATTTGGAAAGGCAGAACTGGTATGATGCTCTTGAAAAGGCATTGATTTCCAGTTTTGACTTGACAGGGCCTGGTTGTTCTATTGAAGAACAGCTTGCTGTTGTTTTCCTTGATAACAGCAGCAGACTCTGTACACCGGAATGTGGATCTGTTGAAGAATTTTTGATGCAGAGTAAAAAAATAGCATATGAATCCTTCGGAGTTGAAACCCGTCTGTGGTTGAACGGAGTGGATGTTCCTGCGGTTGGTAAATGGAATGAAATTCCGGAAGATAGTTCTGCAGAGGATGGAGAAATACGTCTTCTTAAGGATCTTGCGATACCGGATTATATTCTTGATGCATATATACAGAATCAACTGTTTGATAAAAGGTATGATCCTTATGAAATTATATCTGTTATTTTACCGGACAATATTCGAATTACAGCAGAAGAGCATAAATTCTTCTTATTGCACATCAATTCCAGACATGATATACTGAAAAAATCGTATAATTGGTTTGCAGATTTTACACTTGGTGAAATACGGAAAAGGGCTTTAGCTTTATATAAAGAGGCAAGTACACTCATTTTTGAGATAGACCGCTCGTCTACAAATTTGGAACGCTATCCACAACAGGAATTGGTAATTCTTTCGCAGATTTTCAGTCATGTCATGAAAATTCTGGAGATGATAGTGCTTGATTCAGAAGCGGCGGCAGATGATGTGGATGAAATTTTGTTATCCCTTGAAGGTATGGAATCGAATTTTTATGATATAAACAACGAACTTATTTATATGGTTGAATCGGAAAGACGAAACGGTTTTGTTGTAATAAAATGAGATGCGGGAGAATAAGAATGAGTTTAGAATTTAATATTGCAGACCTTATTCATAAAGGTGGTGTGTACGATAACGTTGAGGGAAAAACTCCGGATGAAGTATACAGGAAAATAAGTACTATGATACCACTTCCTTCGGAAATGACGGCAGAAGCTGTCTGCACTGCTTTGACAGCACGTGAGCATGTTTTAAGTACAGCGGTCGGTGATGGAATTGCACTGCCGCATGCACGTGCTCCCATAATGAAGACAGAGAATGATCAGCAGATATGCATTGTATACCTCAAGGAACCTATCGATATGAAAGCACCTGATGAGCGTAAAGTATTTGTTATGTTTGTGCTTCTTACGTTCAATTCTCAATCACATTTGAAGATTCTTTCCAAATTAGTGACATTATTCAGAAAACCTCAGTTCCGGAAACTGCTTGAAAGACATGCAGGAGAGGCGGAACTCATGAATGCAATCCGCGAACTTGACTGATTTTACATAAAGCATTATTTGGAGTTGTGTATGAACGAAAGTGCAATTAAAGCTGTTGCAACATCTGTCCGCAGTTTGTCGATGGATGCAATTCAGAAAGCGAATTCGGGACATCCCGGAATTCCACTGGGAGCTGCAGAACTTGCAGCTGTATTATATGGAGAAATCCTTAAGTATAATCCTGCTGATTCAAAGTGGCCAGACAGAGATCGTTTTGCAATGTCAGCCGGACATGGATCGATGTGGTTGTATTCAATTCTTCATCTTGCCGGATATAAAGTATCGCTCGACGATATAAAAACATTCCGGCAGGTTGGTTCAAAGTGTCCGGGACATCCGGAGTATGGTGAGACAGATGGTGTTGAAAATACAAGTGGCCCGCTGGGGCAGGGTGTTTCAATGGCTGTCGGTATGGCAATTGCGGAAACGATGCTTGCTGCCCGGTTTAATACAGCAGTTCATAAAATAGTTGATCATTATACATATTCCCTCGTTGGAGAAGGATGTCTGCAGGAAGGAATTTCTTCCGAATCCTGCAGCCTTGCAGGTCATCTTAAGCTTAATAAACTTATTGTATTTTATGATGAAAATAAGATAAGTATTGACGGCTCTACTGATATAACTTTTACCGACGATATCGCGAAACGTTATGACGCATACGGCTGGCAGGTGCTCAAGGGCGATATGTACAAACCTGCAGAGATTATTAAACTTGTTGAAAAGGCTAAACAGAGTAAAGATAAACCGACTCTTATTATGCTTAAGTCAATTATCGGAAAATATGCACCGAAACAGGGAACGTCTGATGTTCATGGAGCGGCGCTTGGCGTTGAGGGGGTAAAGGCTGCTAAAGAAGCGCTTGGTTTACCGGTAGATAAAGACTTTTACGTCCTGCCTGAAGCTTATGAATATTTTGATGGACAGAAGCGTGCACGAGCACAGAATGAGGCCGACTGGCAGAAAGAATTCGACGACTGGTCGATAGAAAATCCTGAGCTCCGAAAAGAATGGGATGCATTCTATTCGGACTCTGCTACAGCGGATATTCCCGATGTGACATTTAAAACCGGCGATGCACTTGCTACTCGTGATGCAAGCAGCAAAGCGATTAATATGATTGCTCACCGGTATGGAAACTTTGTGGGTGGTTCTGCCGATCTCATGGGACCAAATAAGACAAAACTTGATGATTGTGACGGGGTATATACACCGGAGAATCGTAAAGGACGGACAATAGAGTACGGTATCCGTGAATTTGCGATGTCTGCAGTAGCTGCCGGTATCAAGCTGCATGGCGGACTCCGTCCGTTTGCTGCAACTTTCCTTGTATTCAGTGATTATCTTCGTCCGTCATTGCGCGTTGTTTCTATTATGAAACAACCTGTAATCTATGTATTTACGCATGATTCGATTTATGTAGGAGAAGACGGACCAACTCACCAGCCGATAGAGACACTGACTGCACTTCGTGCAATTCCGGGAGTACAGGTTCTTCGTCCGGGCGATGCAGAAGAAACTGTTGAAGCGTGGAAAATGGCATACGAAAGCAAGGATCATCCTGTTTGTCTCGCGCTTACGCGTCAAAAACTTATGGTTTATGAAAAGGCTGATCCTGACTGGAAAAATACGGTACGCACCGGTGCTTATATTGTCCAGGAGGGAAGCTCAAATCCTGATATTACTGTGCTTGCATCGGGATCCGAAGTTAATATGGCTCTGGAAGCCGCAAAGCTTGTGTCTTCTAAGAAGATACGCGTCATTTCTGTTATGGATGTAAAACTGTTTGGACAGCAGGACAAGATCATCCGTGAAAAACTCATAGGTAACACGAAACGTATTGTTGCAGCGGAAGCTGGCATCGGCATGGAGTGGTTCCAGTTCGTGCCGAACAAAGAGGATATTTTCAGCATTGACCGTTTTGGTGAGTCAGGCCCTGCTGAAAAAGTAGCGGCGGATATGCATTTTACACCTGCGGATTTTGCAAAGGTTCTTGAGCGCTGAACAAAGCGTTTTATATCATGAATGAAAATGCCCGGTTGAGTTATACTCTACCGGGCATTTTTGATGATATAACAGGGAATATGTTGAAAAAAGAATGAAATACCCGGTTTTGGACTACTCTGTTTTTCCGGAGACTATTTTGTGTGTTCTTTTTGCATAGATCCAGGTACCTGCGGCTATACCGATTCCTGTCAGTATCATGCCAAAACACAGTACCTGTCCGGTAGAGAAGTTAAGCAGCGATGTATTGATATAGATCGGTGCATTTGAGTCCTTCGCGATACGATACCCGATATCTGCATCAGGCTCCCGGAAATATTCAATGATAAATCTGATAAATCCATAACCTGCAATGTAGATACCTGAAAGTTCTCCGTCCCATTTTTTGTGCTTCCGCAGCAGCCAGAGAATAAGCCACAGAACGAAACCTTCAAAGAATGCTTCGTAGAGCTGACTTGGATGGCGGGGCAGATTTATAAGAGGTGTTCCTGATTGTATCGTCATACCTGCCTGTGCAGCAAATCTTTTTACCCATTCGAGACCTGACGAAAAACGCTCTGCCCCCGGAAATACAATACCCCAGGGCAGTGTCGTGATTCTGCCGTATAGTTCACCGTTCAGAAAATTGCCTAATCGGCCAAATGTATAACCTGCAGGAATTGCAACACCCATCGCATCTATCCATTTAAAACAAGGTCGTTTATGACGCCAGCACCAGAAGAACATGCCGAACAGACCTCCGATAAAACCTCCGTGATACGACATACCTGCAAGACCGGTAAATTGATGTGTTACAGTATCAAACGGCCAGAAAATAAGCCACGGTTTCTGACGGTATAATCCGCTTGTGTCATAGACAAGAGTAGAGAATATACGTGCACCGATAAGAAGAAATATAATACCGCATGCAATAAAGCTGAAAATATCATCTTCTGTTGCCGTATATGTCACGTCATTAAGAGCGCCTTCCTGCATTTCCCTGCGGAGTACAAAAAAAGCAGTTGCAAAAGCGCAGATATACATGAGGCCATACCAGCGGAGCAGTCCAAGAACCGGAATCCCCGGGAATATTTCCGGATGGATCCATGAAGGATAATTTACAAACAGTGGTAAAAATAACATTATTATATTCCTTATATTTTAAACCCTTGTGACACAGCCTGTACAATTTTTGATTTCAGCAGCAGATTTTCTTTTTTGAGTTGCGTTAGTTCATATTGCTGTGTTTTTATTGTTTCCGCTAGTTCTCCGACGGAGAGAGTACCGCTCCCTACAAGATCATCAATACCGGAAAGTTTATAATCATAGTCGTCATTTGCCTCTTCTTCTGCTATCAGAAATGAATCGGAACCTTCGGAACCTGCTTCATATGCCTGATCGAATGATCTTTGTTCGGATGCCAGAATTTTTTCTGCAATACGGTAAATTGCCTGCGAAAGAACAGCCTGCGGTTTGTACACGAGAATCGGTAGCTGCGAAGCAAGCGCTTTGTCCTGAAGCGAGTCTCTGTACATAATTCCCAGATGCTCTATTTCAAGTCCCAGATACTGACTGCATGAACGGCGGATACGTTGTGCTTTATCTGCATCTTTGGGATCGTCTATCATATTCATGATAAGCCTGGGACGGAACGCTTTCATACGGGATATAAAAAGTTCTGTATTTTCCGGGTCTGTTTTTTGGAGTGCTTCAACAAGTTTTGGAATATACAGACGCTGAAGAGAAGTTGAATCCTTGCGCAATTTTTCCAACTGGGAAAATCCCGGTGTACCTTTTTTATAAGTTGTATACATAAGCCTGAATACGGCATTTTTGAGGAATAAATATCCGTTCAGAGTTGCGGTAACTGTCGGAGCTGTAACAACAATGCCCTGCGGGGAAAGCAGAAACATGTCAAGTATTATTTGATGTGTTCCAGCTCCCAGATCAAGGACGAGATAGTCGGCATCGATGTGCTGAAAGTTGCGGACAAGTTTTGTACGCTGGGACGGTTTGAGTGAAGTAAGTCCGGGAATCTGACTGTCACCGGCTATAAAACTTACATTTTCGTATTCTGTTGGGGATATGATATCTTCGAAATTTCCGTGGTCCGTGAGCCATGCTCCTAGACTTGCAGCAGGAACAGTGTGTTGTCCGATGACAAGGTGCAGATTGGAGGCACCAAGATCAAGATCCGCCATTACAACTTTTTTTCCGGCCTGACCGAGTGCAATAGAAAGGTTTGCGGATAGAAGACTTTTTCCGACGCCGCCTTTTCCGCTGGCAACAGGAATAATTTGCATATCAAAAGTATAACACACCCTCGCTTTTGTGCATAGTTGCAATTTTCAATCCGGTAACGTAAAATGGGTATATGAATAATGTCAGCAAAAATAGTAACAGAATTGTTCACACAGTCGTATCTGCTGTGTTTTTTCTGGGTGTTTCGATTGTATCTTCGCAATGCTTTGCCCAATCATCGGTAGGTAATCAGTCTGTTTCGAATTTTCAGTACATGAAGAAAATAAGCGCTGTTTTTGATTATGTACAGCAGAATTATGTCGATGAAGTCGATGCGAAAGTTCTGTATGAAGGCGCATTAAAAGGAATGCTGGAGGCACTCAAGGATCCGTATACTCTGTATCTTGACCCCAACACTATGCGAGATCTTTCGGACACAACAGCCGGTAATTTTGGAGGGGTCGGACTTTCAATAAGTAAACCGATGGAATCTAGTCCCGATAAACCTGCGTATGTTGAGGTTGCTTCGCCGATAGAGGATACACCCGGTGCTAAAGCTGGCATTCAGTCCGGCGACTATATTACTGCAATTGATGGTCTACCGACTCCTGATATGACGATGGAAGAAGTTCTGAATCATTTGAGAGGTGAAGTAGGGACCCCGGTAACTGTCTCAATTCTCCGTGGAAAAGATATTACGTTTGATGCGGAACTTGTACGTGCGGTAATAGAAGTTCCAACCGTCAAATACGGTATGATAAATCAGACTGGCTATCTGCGCATTATTGAATTTACACCTGAAACACCGCATCGTGTACAGGAAGCACTGGATTCGTTTGCTAAGAACGGTTATAAGAATCTGATTATTGATTTACGTGATAATCCGGGTGGGCTTATTACCAGTGTTGCAGATGTTGCGGATAAGTTCATCGATTCGGGAACTATAGTTGCAACAAAAAGCCGGCTTAAATTTGAAAATAACGTGTATATGGCAAGCAAAGATAAGACGACAGTTCCTTCCGGGACACCAATTATTGTTCTTATTAATCATGGTTCGGCATCTGCTTCTGAGATTCTTTCAGGTGCGCTCAAAGACGATCATCTTGCCTATCTTGTCGGACAGCGTTCCTACGGCAAGGGATCTGTTCAGCAGGTGATTCCTCTTAGTGATACGGACGGGTTTAAGATGACTATGGCGAGGTACTATACGCCGAGCGATACCAATATTGATAAAGTAGGTATTCCTCCTGATAAGGAAGTTCTGTATCCGGAACTGACTGCTGAAGAAGAAAAGGCATATGTTGCACTTGTTAAATCAAACGATATTACGTCTTATGTAGATGCTCATCCGTCGATGACCGAAAATGATATCGCTGCTTTTGCCGTTGAACTGCATAAAAAATATACACTTGATGAAAGTCTTCTTCGAAGACTTATCCGGCTTGAAACAACCCGCACAACGGGGACACCTTTGTATGATCTTGATTATGATATACAACTGAACGCTGCACTGGATATCCTTAAAACATCTGATTTCCAGCAACTTGTAAAGTCGACAAAAACTTTGAAGGAACTGCAGGATGAAGCCGCAGCAAAAGATGCTGAAAAACCTGCTGTATCAATATCAAAATAATGCGTCAGTTTATTTCTACATCTGTACCGGATAAGAATGGCATACTTTTGATAGATGGAAAAAAATTTCATTATCTTCGCAGAGTATTGCGTATTCGAAGCGGTGATATGATTGAAGTCCGCTTGTCAGGTGGAGAACTCATTCCTATGACCGTCTGCCGTATAGACGACTCGCTGGGTAGTATTTTACTGCAGGAGTGTACTGTTACAGACCATGTTTCCGCTATGAATGTGGCAAGAGGTGTTTCTGCAGGCGATGTTTGTGAAGGTGCGTGTACTGTAGAGTATACACTGTTTCAATTTATAGCAAAACCGCAGAAGATGGAACTGATAATCCGTCAGGCAGTTGAGTGCGGTGTAAAAACAATAGTACCAGTGGCAGGTTTATATTCGCAAAAGAGCAGTATTGATGCAATGCGGGGGAAAATATTGAAATCAGAACGGATTGAACATATAATCCGCGAAGCTCGAGAACAAAGTGGTTCGCCTGTTGAAACAACAGTTCATGAACCTATAAAGGCGGCTGAAGTAGCTGCATTCTGGAAAGAAATCAGCAAAGGTTTTGCAGTGGAAGGAACTACTGCCGTGGTGCTTTCTGAGCGTTCCAGTTTTTGTAAACCTCTTGGTAGAATAATAAAAAATGAATTCGTACTTAAGTCTGCCGCTGTTGCAGTTGGTTGTGAAGGTGGTATCAGTCCCGATGAAATAGAGATGTTACGGAATGGCGGTTTTATTCCTGTACACTTTGCATGCAATATCATGCGATGTGAAACTGCCGCGCTTTACGGCATTGCAGCATTACAAACTGCAATTATGAATACATATGCATAAAGACGAGGTTGAAAATGTCTATTCAGAGAATAACAATTGCAGGTGTGCCTGTTGATATCTGTAGATCGGAAAATCTTGAAAATGAAGTACTTGAACTTCTTGCGAAACCAGGTACAAAGCAAATAATATTTTTATCCGTCTGGAATTTGTTGAAAGCTCGTAGAAATAAAGAGTATGCAGGATGTGTTCAAAATGCTGATCTTGTTCTTCCTGTCTCAAAAAGCATTATCAGAGGTGCAAAATTTCTTAAAAAATCTACTCCTGTGCGTTATAATCCGTTCAATGCGGTTATTGAGGTATTGTCCGTACTTGAATCCCATTATAAATCCATGTATTTGCTCGGTGCCCGGAAGATGACTCTTCAGAAAGCAGAATCTAATCTGCGTGCGACATTCCCGTCTCTCCGGATTGTTGGCCGCTATATTGGCTATTATCCGAAGGCGGCCGAGGATTCTGTCGTTGAGGCAATCTACAAATCTTCTCCTTCCCTTGTACTTGTAAGTGAAGGAATAAAAGAGAAAGACTTTTGGGCATATCGCCGCAGAAATCAGTTTTCATCAAGCATATTTGTTTATTATCGTGATGCTCTTGGAATTTTTGCTGAAAGAATAAAACGAGTAAATGAAAAAGCTTTTAATCATGGTTTTGAAGTTTATTCTGAAATTTTTCATAATCCTTTCAAGATTTTTTTGATTTTCCCTTATTTATGGTATATAATAATTATTGTCTGGTATCGTTTGTTCAAAAAGTGAGCACTTTGCTGCGTGGCCTGTATCACAGAATTTAATCAAGTTGTACTGTTTTCTTCTAATATTGGCGTAATCAATTTATGCAGGCATGCACTGGAACCTGCATATTCTGTACAAATAGTCAATGAAATAGATTTTTCTCTTGGGTTGTTTCCTCGAGTTATCCTGATAGATGCTGCTGTTGTTCAGTATGCATTTGATAATGTTTCTAAAAAGATTACGTCATGCATACCTCCTCTTTTTTTTGTTTCACTAACAACACAGCACCGGATAGATTCTTTTTTTCAGAAATATTGTATTCCTTTTCCATGTGATCTTGATTTACTCCGCCGTCTTGTTGCACAACGGATATCGTTATTAAATAATATAAAATTACTGCCGGACAGAAAAAAAATACAAGGAGTTTCAAATAAGGATGTCGCTGGCTTTGAAAAACTGGTTGGCAAATCTAATGAAATAGTATCTGTGAAACAGCAGCTTAAAGTAGTCTCTTCAAAAGATCTTACGATTTTACTGCTCGGAGAAAGCGGTACTGGCAAATCTCTTGCAGCTGAATTGATACATAAAAACTCATACCGGCAGAATAATAATTATGTACAAGTGAACATGGCATGTATTCCCGATGGACTTGCCGAAACTGAATTATTCGGATCTGTTCCGGGGGCATATACAGGAGCTGTAAAACGGTCCGGGCGGTTTGCAAAAGCCAATGGGGGAACATTATTTATGGATGAGATTGCTGAAACATCTATAAATCTTCAGTCAAAATTACTTAGTATTATTGAAACAGGGAGTTTTTGCAGCATAGGGGCGGACATTGAACATCATATAGATGTGCGTTTTATTTGTGCAACAAACGCAGATTTGCAGTTTCTTTCAAAAAAAGGTAAATTCAGAGAGGATTTATATTATAGAATTGCCGATTATACTATAGTTTTTCCGCCTCTTCGTGATCGAAAATGCGATATTAAAGAAATTTCGGAAAGAATTTTAAAAGGGACATCGAAATATCTATCCGTAAATGCACTAGAAAAGCTGATGCAGTATGATTGGCCCGGTAATGTGCGCCAATTAATAAGTTGTCTTCGCAGAGCCTGTTTACTAGCTGAGTCACAGATTATTCAGCCGGAAAATATCAGATTTTAGCAATGAGATTTTATAACGTGTCATGAATAATGATATTGACTATTTTTTGATACAAGTCCCGCAGTTTTTGTAAAAATTTTTTCAATATATTTAGCTTCGCTTTCAGATAATGCGGCCCTCGACAAAATACTTCTCCAGAATTTTTCCATGTCAGTACGACCTGTAACACTGAAGAATCCTATTTTTTGCAGGTTATCGGCAATATTTGTAACAGTTTTATCAAGTCTGGAGAGAGAAAGCGGAGTGTAACCTGTTATTCCCTTGTTTTTTTCACGAAACAGGTGGTAACAGATAATCTGGACAGCATGAGAGAGGTTAAGTGATGCAAATTCCTCGCTGGATGGAATTGTAACACCAAGAGTACATTCTGCCATTTCTGCATCGGTAAGACCGGTTCGTTCATTGCCGAATACAGCTGCAACTACGCCACCTTTATCGACAGAGTTTATACCTGTGATGTCTGATGCCTTTGATGCAAATTCTTCCGGTAGCAAAAGTTTCCCTTTTCTGTGTTTTCCACGGCGGCGTGTTGTTCCTGCTGAGAGCGTACAATCTGAAGCTGCCTCTGTGATTGAAGCGTAAAAATGAGCCTGTTCCCATATAGAACCGGCATGAATAGCAAGAATATGTATTTTTTCATCGTTGTAATCTGTGCGTTTTCCGACGATACGCATATCATTTATACCGTTGTTAGCCATCGCTCTGCATGCTGCTCCAATATTCCTGCTTTCTTCCGGTCTGACGAGAATTATGCAAATTTTTTTTAGATCCATAGCTTTATTATACTTTTTTTTTTGATTATACGCTATATAATGTAACTATAGACAGATTTTGTTTTTCTCTTTAAAAAGCAGCAGAAAATGTCGATAGTAGTTAAAATATATAATTACCTGATGGTTGATTTGACATTATAGTGATTTTTGGTATATTATAGGTAGAAAATTTACAGTTTTTTCCGGATGGCGGAGGCGTATGGTAAATAGTAATAACCTGGTTCCGGGTTTTAATGAAGAAAAGGACGATAGCCTGAAAATTTCTCTTGAAAAAGTAGATGAAGTACCTAATGGATTGTACATCTATCTTAATGGCTATATAGATACATATAATTCTAATTTTTTCCAGAAAAAAATACAAAAGGTTGTAGAAGCTGGATTTATAAATCTTATTTTCAATTGTTCATCATTGAATTATGTTTCATCAACCGGTATCGGTTCATTTACCGCTTTTCTGAAAATGGTAAAACCGAAGGGGGGTGACATAGTTCTGCTGGAAATTCAGCCTAAGGTATATGAGGTTTTTCAGCTTTTAGGTTTTTCACAGTTCTTTAATATAAAGGATACGATAGAAGATGCTGTTTCTTTATTCAAAAACGGCGCTCCTGTTGTTAATAGTGTGTTTCCCAAAGTATTTGCATGTCCTGTTTGTACAAAACGTCTTCGTGCAAACAGGTCAGGCCGTTTCCGTTGTTCAGAATGCAAATCGATTCTTGCCATTGATTCTCAGGGAAATGTTTCGCTTGGTTAAAAGATGTTTTTCTAATAAGAAAAAGCCGGATGCATTGCATTCCGGCTTTTTTTTATGGCTTGTAATAAAGGTGATTATTTGAGCATAACCTGTGGATAACTGTGGATAAGTTGTGGATAAATATGGAGAAAAAAGAGATGAATAATTTTTTCTCTCTTGTATTCTGCAAAAAGACAAAAAACTTTAATCGCACTGTAATTAATTTTTTAATTTATTGTATTATAAATAATTACATCCCAATGTGATTATTCATCTATTTTCTGGTATTGTGAAGAAATAAATACAGTTCTGATATTTTCGTTTTTCTGTTGATAACCGGTGGATAAACAGTGAATTAGTATGTGGATATATGAGATAATAAAATTGCAAATCTGCCGATAATATAAAGGAATACGTGTGATTGGAGATGTAATGATAAAATCACTGAAAAAATCTTTACTGCTTATACCGGCATATATAGCAATTCTATTGTTCAACTGTGTATTAGGTGTACTTATATATATGCTGTACTTTAATACAGCCGGGCTTATCGCCGGAAAATCAGTGCAGCTGTTTGACAGGCACATTCTGTTCGAGGGGTTTTTTATTGTTGTACCTATTGTGCTTCTACTTTCCGGCACACTGCTTAGTTGCTACCGTATCAGGCATTCCGGCGGAGGAATCCTTCCTGTGATAACTTATGCACTGTTGGGGGCTGTAACCTGGAGTCTATTGTATCCGGCTTTTATAGAGTTGAAAAAAAATTACCATGTAATCTCTGATACGAAAATAAATGGGCTTACGGAAGGATATTTCAGAAGTGTCGATGATGAGATTGTTTATTTCCCCCGTGGTCCTGTTTCTGCAGATACAGATGCCGTCGTAATAAACATGAATGAGGTTCAGAATGATGCTGTATCAATACGAAAAATAAATTATCACCGCATAGCAGATGGATCTGCTCCGTTCAAAGACAGTCTTATATGTGAGACTATACCAACGATGCCCGGATGGATTATGGAGGGATTTGCTGCTATTGAGACTCGTGCAGAGAATGCATGGCATAGCGGCTATATACACTGGCTCTGTTTTATGTCGTTCGGGCTGGCACTTTTTTCTGTATATTCATTAACTTTCTGCAGTGAATGGCGACTTATCAATATTATATATCTGCTTCTGATGGAAGCAGGTGTTCTGTCATTTAATTTATTATATTTTTCTGATTATTTCCTGTCGCTTAGAAAATTTTCGAACTTGATCGGAAGTACTTCTGCTTTTTTAACACATCTTGAAGAACCTCTGCTTATCAGTATAAATGTATTCTTTTCTCTTGTGTTTATCGGCATAGGCGTTACTGCAGGTTTGACTAAGAACAGAAAAAATAAAAGGAGAAGTGTATGAAACGCGTGCTTCAAATACTTTTCGGATACATAGTCTTTTGTTTTTGCGTTTGCCTTGCTGTCGGATTTTTTTCCGGAACTTTGCCGGAACTTCTTGCAAAGTCTGTATATACATACAGATTATATGCCGGCCTCAGGTTTTTTTGCCGTATACTTCCTGCTGTTACCATCACAGGGGTAATAATCGGCTTTGCAGTTTCGTATGGACGTCATCCGGAAGGAAGTGTTATGCGTTTTTCTTCTGCTATGTTGGGAAGATACCGGTATGTTATTATTACAGGGATAATTTGTTCATTTATACTTACATGTACAGAAGAAATAGGAACACCAGTGCTTGTTTCGAAGCAGTTACAGCTTGTGCAGATGCCGAAACTCGCGCGTGAATATGTACGCATTGGAACTAAAGAATTTATATCCGGAAATTCAGACTTGGCATTTCAGTATGCAAAAAGGGCTGCGAAATTCGATCCAAAATCAGATTCTGTGCAGCAGCTTTTGAATAAAACTGAAATTGCAATAAAAACATCCCGGCAAAATAGACTTGAAACCGTTGTTCCTGAAATTTCTCAGGGAGTGAGTGAAGAAGGATATACGGTAAGTCAATTACGGAAACTTGCAGAAAAATCTTTTTCAGCTGGAAATTGGTTTGATGCTCATTATTATGCGGAAACCGGTATTTCTGTAGCGTCTCCAAAGGATACAAATATAGAATTATTAAGGAGAATAGCAGCTGCGGCATGGAATGAATTATCCCGGGCTGAAAAGATACCGGAGACAGAGGCAGAACGTGTATATAAATTGAAGCTGGATGGATATAAACTGCTTATGGCAGGTGATAATATGAAGGCGTATTATGTTTTTAAAAAATTATCGATGCAGTCTCGTGCATTGTCAATAGATCCTGATATTGTACGGTATCTGAAACTTGCGAATGTCCGGCTTGCCGCAGAAAGTTTTTTTATTGATGAAACATTCAATCTGCAGGAATTTGAGACTGCAGATAATATCTATTTTAAAATACAGCACGCTGACGGTAGTACTGATATCGTATATATAAAAGGTATAACGTCAATAAAGGGAACTGATTCAATGGTGCAATACCTTCGGGGGTTTTCTGTTGTTTCTCTTGATAAGAATGGTATAAATATTCGCCGTATGTATGTACCGTATGCAAAACTTCTTGCAGTTCCTGTGTCCGATTTTGATGATGATACGCGGACTCTGCTTGGTATTGATAAAAAAACGGAATATGTGCCTTATATACTTCTTCGGTCGATAGATCGAAGTACAGAAGGGATTGTAAGTGAACCATTGTATTGGTATGAAAGCAATACTGCTGAAATTGAAAAAGACCAACTTATTCTGCCTGTTTCTTATACTGATTTTGAACTGCTTGTTGAAGCGTCAAAGGGTGCAGAATTCATGAGCATTCCAGCTTTGATTCAGTTCGTCGGAAAAACAGTCCAATACGGGTATTCAGAGGAAGTGTTTGGACAGGTTATGCTTAATAGAATACTGTATCCCCTTTTTATTTTTATTATTATTGTATGTTCTGCCATATTTGCATGGAACTACCGTATTAGTGAAAAACTGATGTTTAAAACGGTATGGGTCAGTGCATTTCCTCTGCTTTCTATTCTGCTATACATATTATTTACGGGTTTGCTCTGGCTGTATAAACTGTTCAATTATGTCTTTCTTGGTACTGCAGGAAGAAAATATGCACTTCTTGCCGCCTGCGGAGTATATGCAGCAATTTTGATTATATCTTCGATCATGTTCCTTTCAAGAAACGCCGCAGATGCAGCTTAAATATTTATTCCTTCAATGGCGGAAAATTGTCGTTTTGTTTTTTAAAAGATATGGATTGATACTGCTTTTTGTCTTGTGCGGATCGGTTGCCGGACTGGGAGGAACTGTTACAGGTCTTGTCGGCGGTGTTTTTCTGACTCTTGTAATGAACCGTGTCCGTGATGAAAAACAATGGATAAAAGCCATTGAACAGGGGAATACGTTTTGTATACCAGATGAACCGTTCCCCGGAGCGTTGTATATGTGTGCCCTTACCGTTTACAGTCTTGACGACAGTTCAGAAGCAGTCCGACTAATAAAAAATGTTTTTGGCTCGGAATATCATGCTGACTGGAATTCAATGTGCCGTTCAGCAGCCCTCGCGCGTCAGCTGAACAGCGATCTTCTTGTTGAATGTCTTGCACATATTATCCGCAGAAATGAGGCTCTTTTTTCCCCTCTGATAATACGGAATATTTTTACATTATTTTGTGCCGCTGAATTTGCCTGGAATGGAAGGCAGGAGGCTGTAAGACCATCGCACTATCTTGCGGAACTTCTTGATTATCACTATATAAGCGATGAACTGGCCGCGGCTTATGACGTACTTGGACTTTCGACCGATGCAACGCTGGACTTGATAAAAGCAACCCATCGCAAGCTTGTTGCAAAATATCATCCTGACAGAGGTGGAGCAGGCTGTGACGCTTTTATGCGTGTACAGACTGCATATGAACTTATTTTACATCAACAGTAGTTATGTGAGCACCGACCGCTTTCAGACGTTCTACAAGATGTTCATAGCCGCGTTCAATCTGGTATACGTTACTTATACGACTTTCCCCATGTGCAGCCATAGCAGCAATAACCATTGCCATTCCCGCTCGTACATCAGGAGACACGAGGTGGTCGCCGTGGAGTATGCGAGGTCCGGACACAACTGCCCGGTGCGGGTCACAAAGTGTAATACATGCCCCCATATTGATTAATTTATCTACAAAAAACATGCGGGATTCGAACATTTTTTCGAATATAAGGACGGTGCCTTCGACCTGTGTTGCTACAACAGTCATGATACTTGTCAAATCTGGAGGAAATCCCGGCCATGGAGCATCATCAATTTTTGGTGTAGAACTTCCCATATCGTTGTTCACTTTGAGCTCCTGTACAGTTGGAACGATAAGATCAGAGCCTTCTATTGACCATGATATACCAAGTTTACTGAATCCGATGCGCATCGGCCGCATATCAGACGGATTGATGTCTGTTATTTTAATGGAACCGTGCGTCGCTGCAGCAAGTCCGATAAAGGAACCGATTTCCATATAATCAGGGCCTATGGTAAATTCACAGCCATGAAGCTGTTTTGCACCTTTTATACGGAGTATATTACTTCCTGTTCCCGTGATGTCTGCCCCCATCGCAGAAAGCATATTACACAGATCCTGTACATGCGGTTCGCTTGCTGCATTTGAAATAATGGTTGAACCTTCTGCAAGAACTGCTGCCATGACTGCATTTTCCGTTGCGGTGACAGACATTTCATCGAGAAAAATATCTGTACCGGCAAGTTTGTTTGCTGAAAAAACGAATTTGCCATTAATTTCAACACGTGCACCGAGCTGAGTGAGTGCTAAAAAATGGGTATCAAGCCTTCGTCTTCCGATAATATCTCCGCCAGGAGGAAGCATTTCTACTTTTCCTGCACGTGCAAGCAGGGGACCGGCGAAGAGAATTGATGCACGGATTTTTTTTGATAATTCTGCAGGAATTGCAGTATTTTCTATTTTTGAAGCAACAATCTTCCAGCTGTGATTGGCGATATTTTCTGCCTTTGCCCCGAATGATTGAAGTATATTCAGCATAACGGTAGTATCTTCAATGTCAGGAATATTGTGCAGAATGACAGGTTCCTGTGTAAGCAGAGCCGCTGCAATACATGGCAGAGCCGCATTTTTATTACCACCGGCTGCGAGAGTTCCCTTAATGGGGAATCCGCCGTCAATTACATATTCATGCATTATATTCTCCAGAAACAATCCCGGCAAGATTTATTATAACATCGGCAGCTTTGTCCATCTGGTTAAGTGAAGCCCATTCTGTACGTGAATGGTAATTGTGTGCACCGGTAAAAATATTCGGAGAAGGGATTCCCATCTCTGTAAGTCTTGAACCGTCTGTTCCACCTCTTATAGGCGTATTTACCGGTTCTATACCTGACTCACGGTATGCCTTTTCAAGATCCTGTACAATTTCAGGATGTGCATCAAGACCTTTTTTCATGTTGAGATACTGCTGCTTATGAACAATTTCTACACTGCCTCCGAACGAAGCTGCAACAGCTTCAGCAAGCTGTTCAACAATTTTTTTGCGGCTTTCAATCCCCTCGAGTGTGAAGTCTCTGAGAAGCAGATAAACACCAGCCTTTTCTATGTTACCGGATATTTCCAGCGGACCGTAAAATCCTTCCCTGTTATCAGTCGTTTCCGGAGATTGCCGTCCCGGAAGATTCATTGTGAATGATGAAACCATCGAGACGGCATTTATCATTCCAGCCGCCCGTGCATCACCTGTATGAGCTGCTTTTCCTGAGAATGTTACTGTTGTACCGACAGCATTGAAACATTCTGTTTCCAGCTGGCCGATATGTCCGCCGTCGACAGTATATGCGCGTTTCGCTGATATAAGGTTGACAGGTACTTTATCCATACCGTGACCTGTTTCTTCATCCGGTGAAAAAATTACCTCAATTTTACCATGTTTAATTTCTTTATGAGAGATAATAAATGAAACCGCTGTCATAATTATGGCGATTCCAGCCTTATCATCTGCGCCGAGCAGAGTCGTTCCGTCTGTCGTTATTATTGTGTCTTGTTCTGCTGCAGCCTGCGCAAGCGCACTGTCTCTGAGGGGATCAAGCAAACCTTTATCTGCAAGATTTATCACGGAACCGTCGTAATTCCGATGGACGGAAGGCATAACATTTTTACCGGTTACTTCGTCTACTGTATCAAGATGTGCAAGGAGACAGAATGCAGGTTTGTTTTCGTATCCTTCTGTTGCACAAATATCGCCATATACATAACAGAATTCCGTAACCTGTACATTTGACAGACCGATGGTAATCATTTCGGAAGCGAGCATTTGTGCAAAATCTTTTTGTTGAGGTGTTGACGGAATAATCCCTTTATCTGCAGTGTTTGAATTGCTTTCAGAATAAGTTTTTACATATCTTAGAAATCGTTCAAGCAGTTCTTTTTCATTTTTCGATGTACTGGTAATATAATTCATGACAATATCATAAGTCTTTCTTTGTGATTGTACAACAGACCTGCGGGCAGCGTATGTTGTTCTATTGGTTATATCATTTTTTTGTGCTATAGTATTACTATGCGTTTTACAAGTACAAGAAATAAGGTTGATACAGTTGGATTTGCACAGGCTGTGCTTGATTGTATGCCGTCTGACGGAGGGTATTATGTACCTGCTGATACAGAAGATCTCCGCCGCTGGATTCTATATACGGATGAAAATACTACTTTTGCGTCTATTGCAGGAACTCTGACATCGGCCTTTATAAAAGATGAATTCAGTCCCATCATTTGTGAAACGATAGCAACAAAAGCATTTCCGTTTGAACCGGTGATGCGGCGTCTTGATGATACTTACTTTATGCTTGAATTATTTCACGGACCAACGGGATATCACCGTGATTTCGGTATTTCTTATCTTGTTTCCTGTCTTGAGACTATTCTTCAAATGCGTGACAGCACGGCAATGTTCCTGTCTGTAACACGAGCAGAGCTTGGTTCTGTTCTGGCTCATGAACTTAAGGATAAAAAACGTATAAAAGCGGTAGTCGTTTATCCGAAAGGTACGGTACACGGAATGCAGGATAGTGATTATGTATGGAACGGAGGTAATATTTATCCGGTTGAAATAGAAGGTTCGGAAGCAGACTGCCGTGCATTTGTGCGGAATATATTCAGGGACCATGAATTTGTTGCTGCGAACAGGCTGACTGTTGCTAACACTGCCAATATCGGACGTTTACTGCCGCAGGCATTTTTTTATCCGTTTGCATTTTCTCGACTTAAGAACAAAACTGCAGGCGACATCTATTATGCACTAGCGCCGGGCAATTACAGCAACGTTGTAGCCGGATTGTACAGCTGGCAGTTTGCGCTACCGCTTAACGGGTTCCTTACACCGGCGACAGATGCTCTTACCGTCGATGCAATGGGAAACTGCGTTCTGCTTGACTCTGTTATTCCTCTTAATAAGCGGGATCCTGCCGATCCGATTGATCCGTCGAATCTTGAACGACTGGAGGATGTCTTCAGCGCAAATAAACTTATGATGCGTAATTTTATTTATCCAGTAAAACTTACTGACGCTTTGATTGATTCAGCTGCAAAAGAATTATTTATAAAGTATCATGTATATGCAGACCGTCATACGGCACGGGCTTTTGCGGCTGCTAAGGCAAATGAAGAAATGGTAAAAGAAGATGCCGGTACGGTAGTTCTTGTAGCGCGTGATCATCCCTCTCTTTCTGCGGATTATATGCAGCATACGCTCGGCGAAGTGCCGGAAATGCCTGAAAATATTAATGCAGTTCTTCGCCATGTATCATTGAATAAACCTGTGATTCGAACCGTTGAAGAGCTGCGAAAGATTATTATTTATATTAATAAGTTATAACTCTGTAAATGCGTTCGTAGAATATTGATCATTTTTAATCAGACGGCATCCTCTTCCGGAAACAGAAGAAAATGCCGTCTATAAATTATTTTTTTTCAGACTTTTTTGTCTGTGTTTTAGAAGGAACTTTTTTAGTCTGTGTTTTCTTCACTGCCATTTTTTTCCCTCCTGTTTTTTTTATCGTTACTGATTTTTTTACCGTACGTTTTATCTGAGGTTTTTTTACGTTTTTTTCAGCTGCCGCCTTTTTTGTCACCATTTTTACAATCGGTTCTTTTTTTGCTGTTACCTTTACGGTATTTTTTTTAACTGCTGATTTTTTTACCGTCGTTTTTTCAGCACGCTGTTTTTTCGCCGCTGTTTTTTTTGTACCTGTTTTGGTTACGGGTATTTTAGCAGCCGTCTTTTTAACAGTTCCCTTTGTTAAATTTTTTTTCGCTGGGGACTTTGTAACAGATTTTTTCTCCGCGACCTTTTTTATATCTTTTTTACCGGGAGAACCTGCAGACGCCGCTTTTGAAACATTTTTTCCTGATGAAGACTTTTTTTTGTCATTCTTTTGAGGAATGAACTGTTTTACAAATTCATCACATTTATATGATGATTTTTGTTTTGCATCGGTTAAAATAGTATTTAGCTTCAATATATTGGTTTCTCCATTTTTCTTTGTTTGGAGAAGAGCAAGTGCAATAAACAGCGAAAGGCTGCTGTCTGACAGTTCCTTGTTAAACCATTCTGTTCCATTAAAAAAGTTTTTCCCTGACAGCATTACAGCATCTTCTTTTTCTACAAAAAGAGAAGCAACCGCATAAGCTGCAGTTTTAGTATTTTTTAGTGATGAAATATCTATCGATGGCGCAAGTATAAATATTCTTGTAAGCAGGTTTTGAATTGAAGAACCCGCAATACCTATGCTTCCTGCATATTCCGTAATTTTACGTGCCAGTGAATACCGTCTTGCGCATCCTTTCTCTGCAAGTTTAGATACTGCAGCATAACAGGAAAGGACAATTTCCATGTTTTTTTCTGTTGACATTAATGTGGTTAAGAGTGAATCTGAATCTCCTGTTTTATTTCTTGTTTTTGAACTGTTTTTTACTGTCGTATTTTTTGAAATACCTGCATATATTTTTACGATACGTTCGAACATAGAACTGAACAATTCAAACTGTTTTTCAGGTGTTTCAAGTTTTACTCCGTCGTTATTTGCGAAAATTTCCGCTGTTTTATAAAACGTCAGTGCAGACGATTTTACTTTTTCCAACAGTTTTTTTACTGGGGCTGCCGTTCCGGTCCGCTTCTTTTCAGCCGCAACAACAGGGTGAAACAGTATGTTTGCATCAGGGAGAAAATCAAACATAAACAGCGCAAAAAATTTGTAGAGTTCTTTATATTTTAGCTCTTCCCATTCTGTTTCAAGATTTTCACAGCCGCGTCCCGACAATGTCTCACAGAGAATCTTCCATCGATGGTCCGGGAGGTCCTCCGTCTGCCGGATATCTATGTATACTTGTGCTTCGAATCCGTTGAGCGCTATGAACATACCGTGTTCGCTGATATCGCGGCTTGAACGTACAAACCATAATCCTGAACGTTGTTCACGGAATATGCAGTATTTATCTTCTTCTGGGCTCAGACCTAGACCTTCTGATATACTCCGGAAGCGCAGCTGTAAGTCGTTTTCACTGCTTCCTGTTTTTACCGCATATTCACATGACTGTTTTATCCAGCCCGATGAACGTTCGTATTTATTATTATAGAATACAACAGTATATTCTCCCCCTGCATTGTTTGAATAGGCGAATATATTTTCATTGATATGCCCGTTATCCCATACATCATAGAAAAGAAAATTTTCTACCTGTGCGAAAAGGTATCGTTTTTTCATAAGGGGGAAAATGTCATGCCAGTGCCGTGCGACGAGTCCCTGGTCAGGCTGTTCATCGCGGTAAGCCTTTGTGTATTCCATTCCGTATTTTTCTTCGAAACCTTCGATTTGTCCATGTCCGAACATAGGGAGCCCCGGCATTGTTATCATGAGTGTACAAACCCCGAAGTATTTATCTCCTTTACCGAATTGAGCAACGGCTGTTTCCTCATCAGGATTATTCATGAAATTTACGAAACGTTTTAATATCTGCGGATCAAATTTAATTGTATTTTTTATTGTGTCCCGGTATTTCTGATTTTCTTCTTTTTTCAGCATATTCATGAAAGCACTGTTATAGACACGGTGCATACCGAGCGTACGGACGAAGTATCCTTCCATCATCCAGAATGCTTCTGCAAGAAGAAGTGTATCAGGAACTTCTTTTGCTATACGGTCAACAACCTCTCTCCAGAATTCATTCGGGATTGCATCGTTGAACTGTTTGGTAGAAAGTGCCGTTTCCGATCTGGTAGATATGTCTCCTCCGTGGCCCTGTTCCGGATACCATAGCCGTCTGATATGTTTTTTCGCAAGAACCATTGCTGCATCAAAACGTATGATCGGGAAATTTTTTGCAACTTTAATGATTTCCTGTATGACTTCTTCCCGTGTTTCAGGATTAAGGAAATCCAGCTGTGCCGTGTCATTCCATGGCATTCCTGTACCGTCGTTTCCGTGATAGATGTAACGCACGTCTCCCGTATTATTGTCGATACGTTTGAATACGACTGCACAGTCTGTTTTATCATAATAGTGATCTTCAAGATAAACGCTCACCCTGTTGTCGAGGGATAGATTTTCACCGTTGAACGAATACTGCGGAAACGGACAGTCCCGCCGCTGTATAAACAGATCCGGTTTTTCAGCGATCCATTTAGAATCCATTCCGGTGTGATTCGGAACCATATCGGATGCAAGACGAATACCCCTCTGCCATAGACGTGTGCGAAGATTGGAAAGTGCGTCCCATCCTCCAATATTTCCTGCGATTTCATAATCATAAAGGCTGTATGCACTCGCCGCAGCTTCAGGATTTCCGCATATCTGTTTGATACGCTGACTTGCATGGCTTCGCTCCCAGAGTCCTATAAGCCACAGCCCTGTGAAACCTTCTTTCTGTAAGTCGTCAAGTTCTTCATCAGGAATCAGGTCAAGCCGGTTGATGGGCCTTTTATATTTTTTTGTAAGCTGATCAAGCCATACGAGTACCGTTTTTGCCATAAGTACGACTTTCGGCATCCAGTCGCTGTCGGCGCTGAAACGTTCATATTCTTTCATCAGATTTTCATAATTGTAGGGAACCATATTCGGGGAACCGCCGTTAAACGGGTGCCATGCAGCTTTCTCTTCCTCACTTATTGTATCGATTCCTGCAAGTAATCGTTGCAGCCATTCGCCAAGCATACCGCTCCAGTGCAGGCGGATATAGTCAAGCTGACCCTTCAGACTTTCCGGACTGAATACAACAGGCTCCCGCAGGAGTGAAATAAGATCGTGATTAAAAGGCCCAAATACGGGCAGTGTTTTTACATATTGCTGAATTATTGTCCAGCTCTGGGAATAAAGAGGATCAGATGAAAGCTCTTTGTCATCAAAGAGTATGGCAAAAATTTTGAATGCAGGATTTTCGTTTGCAAGATGGAGCAGAATAAGTTCTTCAAGTGTCTGTTCCCGGTTTGTACGCAATTTTTTTGTACCCGGATCAAGTGCTGTCTGCGAAAGATACTGTCCGGCGGTCAGTTTACCCTGATAAACTGCTGTCGGAGGGAAATATGACATAAACGACAGCAGCAGTTTGTCTACGTTTTCTTTTCCGCAACCACCGTCGAGTTTTTCAAGTATACCGGTAAATGCCGTTTCTTTTTTATCCCTGCGGTAGAGCATACAGACATAATGGAATATTTCATCAATGAGTCCCATTGCATTAAGCTGCCCGGCAGAAATCCGTTTTTCATGTTCGTTCCGTTTGTCGAACAATGCATTAAGTTTTTCTGCGAAAGACCGCACATTTTTCATATCGACAAGAACTGCATTGCCGGTAGACATGTATGTAGTTTTATCAAAATTACAGAGATCCCTGATCTTCCTGCTTATATGGAATTCATTGTATGAAATTTTCATTTACTTCCTCCGATATGTTTTTCTGCAATAGCTTTTATATTCAAAATAAGTTCATTATCTTTTTCTATTGTTTCGATTTGTACAGGCATACGGTATGTCCAGTTAAAGGGACTTACTGTTCCGGGTATATTTATGCGTTCATCAGCAGGGGTTTCCAGCCAGTATGATTTATTCATATAAAGAAAATCCTGAAGCGGATGTATACACCACAAACTTTCTGATGTTGCAGCTGCAGAAAGAATACTGCGTGCTGTTTCCGCTGTGAAAGATTTATGAAGTTCTTTCCGACTGTCAAATGAACCGGGATATGTTTTTGCAAAAAGAGATGCCGCGTATGTATCCTGTTCCCACCATTCTCGTATTGTAGTTGAATCGTGCACCGACGTCGTCGTAACGGACAGTTCCGGGTATTCACTGAATGGAACATATGGCTGTCCGTCTTTATCCCATTTGCGTGCCCACCGGACAACGCGCAGCGATAAAATATTATTGTCTTTCATAACAGGGGGAAGACAAGGAAGATTTACACCAAGATCTTCTCCGCATGCAGTCATATTAACAGAACTGGTGAGTGCTTTAAGAATATCAGAGGCCTGTTTTTCCCAAAGTTTTTGCTCATTATCTGCAAGGGAAGCGAACATATTCTGCAGTTTCTGTTTTTCGACGTCACTGAGTGTTGTCCATGAAGTTGATGATGTATATGTCCACAGTGGAACGAACATGTCTTTTTCTATTTCAATCAGACACCGGTTCAGCCATGAGTGTGCAAGCTGTTCCTTAATCCGCTTTGCCGTATCTTCACTGCAAAGATTTCCGAAGTTGAGTTCGTAAATATCTTTATCACCTCTGATACCGGAATTGAAAATCCATAATTCCTCATTTGCCAGCTGTGTCATACACGTTGCAAGAATTTTATGTGCCGTATCATAATTCCATGTAATATTCTGAATTACACCGGTTTCGACATGCGGCTGTGAAAGCCATCTGACTCTTCCGCTGTCAAACCCTGCTTCATACAGTTCTTCCCGCGTGACAGCCCTGTACGGATCTGTATGGCCAAGAACAGCTGTCGTATCGCGTTCCGGAACTGCCCATATCCGAAAAAAACCAAGGATGTGATCAAGCCGGTATGCGTCGTAGTACTGTGCAGCAGATACGAGTCGTTCTTTCCACCATGCATAATCTGTTGATTTCAGATATTTCCAGTTGTACGTCGGAAATCCCCAGTTTTGCCCTTGTGGGTTCTCTCCATCTACGGGTGCACCGGCACGCAGTGTCTGATTAAAAATTTCAGGCTGTGACCATGCGTCACATGAATCCTCATTCATGAGAATGGGCATGTCCCCTTTGAGAATGATGCCTGCCTTTCGTACTTCAGAGGCTGCCTGAGCGAACTGCTGTGCGGCACGCATCTGTGTCCACGCATAGAACAGGTGTTCTTTTTTGTCATCCGCCTTGTCCCAGCGTGCTGCAATTTCACTGCCTGTAATGATACGGTCGGCTGGCTTCCATGATTTCCATGACGCCTGCATGTATTTCCATTTGAGGTTTTTATAGACGGCATACGGAATAATCCATTGATTCTTTTTTATCCACGCGATAAGTTCAGCTGATGGTTTTCCGGTTTTTGCAGTTTCTGTAGATCCGTAGAGCATCCGGAGGAGTTCAATTTTTGTGTTAAGAATTACATCGTATTTGTATCGGTGGCTGTATGGATTGTTATTATTATAACTGTCGTATTTGTCTGAGAACTGTTTATCAGATGAACGTGTTTTCGAAAATTCGGGAAGATCCGTCATTGAAATATAAACAGGGTTCAGTGCAAAAGCAGATAAACCGCTGTATGGCGACGACTGTGTCCCTGTATCATTGACGGGAAGCAGCTGGATAATCGTAAGACCTGCTTTTTTACAAAATTGAACAAATTCTGAAAGTGCAGGAAATTCTCCAATAGCAGGATACTTTTTAGAATAGAGAGCCCCGAGCGGCACTACAATTCCTGTACGTTTATTATTATTGTTGATTTTCATTCTCTCTATTCTAACACGATATATAATTTTTTGGTAGCAATTATTTCATATGAGAATATCTTCAATATAATAATAGTATTCTACAAATTGAGGAATCCTGTCGTCCAATGCCATATTGGTTTTGCAAGGACGTTTGAGAAAGGTTGTATCCTGTAAAAGTCCGGAAGCCAGCTTGTATCGTCGGACAGATCCTGATAGAAAAGATAGTCAAAATTATATGCATCAATGAGATCGCGCAGATCTTCATCCTCTGTTTTATTAACAAGACGATTCTCTATCGATAAAAGAGCCTCTCTTCGTTTTGCAAGATGAACTTCCTCTTCTTTAAAAGGTACAGGCGTGTACTGCGACATAAGTGAAATTATTGCTTTTCCATCTGCATTCTTTTTAAGCCATTCAAGTGTGTCTGCTGTTTCTTCAAAGTGTCCGGGCAGAAATAAATGTCTGATGATGACACCCTGTTCAATTTTTTCTTTTTCGATGCCGTTTTTATTTTTTTTTGATATTTTGAGCGGGTTGTGTTTTATCATCCAGACGACAGCTTTTTTTGCAGCATCCGGATAATCTTCTGCGGCGAATAATTTTTTTGCAAGTTCATTCGACAATGTTTTTAAATCAGGCAGCCATATGGAGACGGTGTTTTTAAGCAGTTCAAGCATTTCAACAGATTCGTATGATGATGTGTTCCAGCAGTACGGAATGGTAACACCTGCTTTGCGGGCAGTTTTCAAATATTCTGCAAGTTGTGGTATAATATGACTTCCTGTGACCAGATTGATATTTTCGGCGCCATTCTGCTGCAGACGGAGACATATTTCAGTGAATTCTCCGGGACTGACCACCCGGCCAGTCCCTTGCTGTGATATCTGATAGTTCTGACAAAATGCGCAGCGGAGCGTACATCCTGTAAAAAATATTGTTCCACTGCCTCCGTGTACCGTTACAAGCGGTTCTTCTCCGAAATGCAGACATGCAACAGCAATGCGTATGCTGTCTGTCTCACCGCAGAATCCGTTTTTACCGGCTGTACGGTCTGTCCCGCATTTACGGGGACATTGCGTGCAGAATGTATAATACTGTTGTATGTTGGTACTCATTGTCAGACCGCCTTTCTGTCTACGAGTATTGTCATAAGAGCGGACAGAACTTCAATTGGCAGATCCTCTGCTTCGTATCCGGTAAGCCGTCCGATTTCAGTCCAATCGTCATCAGAAAGCAGATCACCGTCTTCTGCACTTCCGCTCAAAAATGACATCATTGCACCAAGCTTGTCTATATGAATATCGGTCGGTTCTTTTTCGGCAGAAACTGACGTTTCTATATATTGTGACAGCCAGTAATCGGCTATTGAGCGGGGGAGTTCTCCCTGAATCCGTACACTTCGTACAAGCAGATCTGCAGCCTGTCTGCAAACATGTGCCGCGTCGTATCGTCCGCCATTTTGAATTCGTTCTCTTTTGATGATACGGTGAATATCGCTCCGGAATTTTTCTATATCAGTCATATTTCTACTATATATAATTTTTTTCCTCTGGGGAAGAGCTGTCGAAATATCGTGCAGATGCAGGGAGGCAGAAATTCCGTAAGTAACCTGTCAGAAGTCTGTGTGTTTTTACTGTTTTTAAATCTTGACAAGAAAGGCAACTACTTTTACACTGATACCATGGATTTGAGAACTGTTTTAACCACTGATACTGTAGACCTTCATTTGAAGGGAACAACAAAAGAAGAAATTATCGACGAAATGCTGGACATACTTGTGAAAGCCGGCAAAGTTACAGA
>Ga0172378_10000500_pt1 | contig 34457 bp, 29 predicted proteins | sample GrowelOW332metaG_FD_119755 | JGI IMG/M metagenome (GOLD analysis project Ga0172378, IMG submission 119755) | Groundwater microbial communities from an aquifer near a municipal landfill in Southern Ontario, Canada - Pumphouse #3_1 metaG | ecosystem: Environmental > Aquatic > Deep subsurface >...
AATATAACAAAGCAGAAGGAAGAAACAGATGAATCATAAGAATGGTTTTAATCCGCTTTCGCGAACAACAGCACACCGCCGTGCTATGTCACGGAATATGGTAACGTCGCTCTTCAGATTTGAGCGTATTACCACTACAAAATCAAAGGCTCTTGAAGTTCGTAAAGCTGCTGAAAGGCTTATTACGCGTGCAAAGGTTGATTCAGTACATAACCGTCGTGAGGTTGCTAAGTTTATTCAGGATGAAAAAATTCTCAATAAACTGTTTACTGAAATCGGACCGCGCATGAAAGAGCGGAACGGTGGTTATACCCGTGTACTTAAACTAGGTTTCCGTCAGGGTGATGCTGCTGATGTAGTTATTCTCGAACTTGTAGACTATAAGCTTGATACAGCTGCGGTTGAAAAGAAAGCTGACGCAAAAGCAAAGAAAGTTGAGAAGAAAACAGAAGTATCAGAGAATAAAGCTGATTCTACTGAAAAGGCTGCCCCAAAGGTTAAAAAGCCGGCTGCAAAGAAAACTGCATCTCCCAAAAAAAGAAAAGCTGATGCCGATACTGATACCGGGAAAAAGGAGTAAACTATGTCTAAAAACCATCGTGGAACAGGACTTCGCACTCTCCCGGAGCATGGAAGAGGTATTTGTCCGATCTGCAAGAAAAGTGACATTAAAGTCATTTATGAAGTAGAAGTTGACGGACAGAAAATCAAAGTTTGCAAATACTGCAACGCAGCACTGAAGAACAAAGCAAAAAAAGCCGGTCCGGCTAATGCAGCGCCTGCTGCAGATTCTACTGCTCAATAGCAGAACCTTGTTCTTAAGTAAAACCGTCTCGTATACCGGGACGGTTTTTTTATATATTTTCTAATAATGAAAAGTATACAAAACTATCAAGAATATGTGAATTTTATGTAAAAACAAAGAAAAATCTGCAAAAGAATGTTTACACGCTTTAATTTTTTAATTATTATGAAGTATGAATAAAGAAATGAACTGAATGAAGTTCATTTGTGTCTGCTGAAATGGAGGAATTTTGTATGAAAATAACTGGCAAAATTGCCTGCGTTGCTGCTTCTGCGCTTGTCGCTCTGTCGGCAGCAGGATGCTCAAAAAAAGAAAGCAATACTATCACACTGGGTGGTATATTCCCGCTTTCTGGTAATGTCGCTGTCTACGGCGTTGAATGCAAAAAAGGTGTTGATCTGGCTATTGAAGAGATCAATGCAGCCGGTGGTATTAATGGTAAACAGTTTGCACTTGTTAGCGAGGATGATGAGGGTAATCCTGATAAAACTGTAAATGCTTTTAAAAAGCTTACAACTAAAGATGGTGTGAAAATTATAATCGGTTCGCTAACTTCCGGATGTACACTGTCTATTACAACTCTTTCACAGGCTGGCAAGATTATACAGATCGCTCCCGCTGCAACAGCACCCGCTATTACGGATGCCGGTAATTACATTTTCCGTGCGTGTTTTATTGATCCGTTTCAGGGAACTGTCGGTGGTAAATTTGCAGCAGGAACTCTTGGAGCAAAGAAAGCTGCTGTTCTTTATGATGTAGGAAACGATTATTCTGTAGGACTTGAGGAGAATTTTAAAACTTCCTTCGAAGCAAACGGTGGACAGATTGTAGCACTTGAGTCATATTCCACAGGTGATAAGGATTTTAATGCCCAGCTGACAAAGATTAAAAATGCGGCTCCGGATGTTGTATATCTCCCAGATTATTATGGTACCGTCGCTCTTATTGCTAAACAGCTTCGTGCACAGGGAATTAATACACCGATCGTAGGTGCGGACGGATGGGACGGACTTACAACTAATGCAGGTGATGAAGTCCTTAATGGTTTTTACTCTAACCACTATGCAGCCGATTCAACGGATCCTGCCGTACAGACTTTTGTTAGTTCATTTAAAACAAAATATAATGAAGAACCGAATTCTTTCGCTGCTCTCGGATATGATTGTGTTTATATGTTACGTGATGCTATCGTAAAGGCAGGAACAACTGATAATGAAGCTGTTCGTGCTGCTCTTGAGGCGACTAATGGTGACTATGTTACTGGTCATCTTACATTTGATGCTAAACATAATCCTGTAAAGTCTGCTGTTATGCTCGAAATTGTGAAAGGCAGCGACGGAAAACTTACAACAGCTTATAAGACAACGGTTAATCCGTAAATTATACAAGATTCTGCAGTCCGCTGCAGAATCAAATTTTGAGATATTATTTGTTCTATAATAAGCACAAAGTGGCGCCTGTTTCCAAAAGGAAGCGGGCGTTTTTTTTCTGTAAAGTATTTTCATTCAAGCGGGTAAGTATTGATTGAAAAAAGTAGTAGTAAATGGTAGTGTGTTATCCAGATATTTGGTTTTGGAGGACAAAGTGAACACCGGTTCGATATTTTTGCAGCAACTGATCAACGGCTTGTCACTGGGCAGTATTTATGCCCTTATAGCGCTTGGATATACCATGGTATACGGAATTGTTAAACTTATTAACTTTGCACATGGTGATGTTATGATGGTGGGCGCATATGCCGGTTATTTTGTTCTTGTCGCAATGGGAACGACGGTTACAGGTTCAGTACAGGTAACGACACTCAGTCTTCTGCTGGCTTTTCTTGCAGCGATGATAGTTTGTGCGCTTCTTGCGCTTGTTATAGAACGCTTCGCATACCGTCCATTACGAAATGCACCTCGTCTGAATTCACTGATTACCGCAATTGCTGTAGAACTTATACTTCAGAATACAATGCGCGTTCTTCCGTTTGTTGGTCCTGATCCGCGTCAGTTCCCTACAATGATGACAAAAAGTTTTACTTTTGGACCAATTTCCGTTTCCAACATACAACTTATTGTTATTATATCGAGTGCGCTGCTTATGATTGCTCTTAACTACATTGTAAATAAAACAAAAACAGGAAAAGCAATGCAGGCAGTTTCCTATGATCTGCAGGCCGCAAGTCTTATGGGGATAAGTGTTGATCGTACTATTGCAATTACTTTTATTATAGGTTCTGTTCTTGCCGGTGCAGGTGGTATATTGTATGCAACTGCATATCCACAGATTGATCCCGTTATGGGATACATGCCGGGTCTTAAAGCATTTATTGCAGCAGTTCTTGGCGGAATTGGTTCAATTCCAGGCGCCATGCTGGGAGGTGTAATTTTAGGTATTGCAGAAACTCTTACGAAGGGGTTTTTGTCGTCTCAGTATGCAGATGCAATTTCGTTTTCAATTCTTATTATAATTCTTCTTGTAAGGCCAGCGGGAATATTCGGGAAGAACGAAACAGTAAAGGTATAAGTATGATTTTTATATTTTCGGTATAAAATCGGCGGGATTTTATACGGCGGATTCAGCAATACGCCGTCCATAACTTATTATTGCAGGAGCTATTAATGAAAGATAAAGTTTTACGAAATATGTTGATTCCGGGAGTATGTGCAATAATTGTTGTAATAGTACCAGCCGTTCTTATCAGGTTTTCTATCATTGATGCGTATACAGCACAAATTCTTACTTTGTCCGGTATAAATGCGATTATGGCTCTGAGCGTAAACATTATTTGTGGTATTACCGGACAACTTTCTCTTGGTCAGGCAGGTTTTATGGCAATAGGAGCATATTCTACGATACTGCTGACCGCAAATGCTCATCTGCCTCTTGCGGTTTCTATAATACTTACAGGTTTTATTACGGCATTTTTTGGATTTCTTATCGGATTTCCGACTCTTAAGCTGGAAGGTGATTACCTTGCAATCGTGACACTCGGATTCGGTGAAATTATCCGGGTTGTACTTGTCAATATGAAAAAATGGACAGGTGGTCCGAACGGTAAGCAGTTTCCGACCATTCTTACGCTGAATCCTGCTGTTGCATATCTTGTTATTATCGGTACACTTGCCTTGTTAATAATTCTGGTACAGAATTTTGTTCGCTCTACGTACGGGCGGGCTGTTCTTGCCGTTCGTGAAGATGAAATTGCCGCGAATTCTACAGGAATCAGCGTTTTTAAGTACAAGATGCTGGGATTTGTTATTGCATCGTTTGTAGCGGGAATAGGAGGCGCCTTATATGCCCCATTTATCGGATTTGTAAAACCGGAACAGGCCTCTTTTACGAAAAGTATCGATTATTTAATTTTCGTTGTTTTTGGTGGAATGGGGTCAACAACAGGAAGTGTACTTGCTGCGTTTATTCTTACATATCTGCAGGAATTCCTGCGCTTCCTTCAGAATTATCGTCTGCTTATATATCCGGTGATTCTTATCCTTGTGATGATTTTCAGACCGCAGGGATTTCTGGGAATGAAAGAATTTTCATTTGTAAATACGTTCGATAAGATTAGAGGGAAAATTTTCCGCGGTCATTCTATGGAAATTCCAAAAGGGAAAAAAGAACCAGAAGCTACGGAGGAAAGTAATGTCTGACGAAAAAGAACTGGTGCTTCAGGCAACAGAAGTTTCGATAATGTTCGGCGGGTTGTGTGCTGTAAGCGAATTTTCCTGTGAATTGCATCAAGGTGAACTTATAGGATTAATTGGTCCGAATGGAGCGGGTAAGACAACTTTGTTCAATATGTTCAGTGGTATATATACACCGACATCAGGGCAGATTTCATTCTGGGATCGTAATGACAATGTGCATGTAATTAATAAAATGAATCCCGCTCAGCTTAACAAACTGGGAATTGCACGTACATTCCAAAATATACGGTTGTTTGGTAATCTTACTGTGTCTGATAATGTCCGGATTGCACTTCATAATCTGCGTACAGTTGTGCCAATCGATATTCTGCTTCGTACTCCGCGTTTCCGGCGGGATGAAAGAATGATGACGGAAAGAGCTCAGGAACTTTTACAGCTGTTTAAGATTGACAATAAAAAAAATGAGCTTGCAAAAAATTTACCATACGGTGAGCAGCGGAAACTTGAAATTGTACGTGCGCTTGCATCTAATCCGAAACTTCTTCTGCTTGATGAACCGGCAGCAGGGATGAACCCTCAGGAAACTGAAGAACTCATGAATATGATCGGATTTATAAGGAAAGAATTCAATTTGACGATACTGCTTATCGAACATGATATGAAACTTGTGATGGGGATATGCGAGCGTATTATGGTTCTTGATTACGGCCGTATTATTGCATCGGGTAAACCCGAAGATATAAAGTCGAATCCTCAGGTAATAAAAGCATATCTTGGTTCGGAGGCTGTGTGATGGATGCTCTTCTTGATGTTAAAAACCTTTCTGTATCTTACGGCGCTATAAAAGCTTTACGTGATATTTCTTTTTTTGTGAATGAAGGAGAGATTATAACGCTTATAGGTTCCAATGGAGCCGGGAAAACCACGACACTTCATGCAATTTCCCATATTCTGAAAAAACAGGCGGGGACTGTTTTTTTTAATGGTGAGGATATAACAAATACTGCTCCCGATAAAATTGTTCAAAAACATCTTGTGCAGATTCCGGAGGGGCGTCGTATATTTCAGAATCTTTCTGTGCGCGAGAATCTTGAACTGGGCGCATATCTTCGTAAAGACCGTGACGGAATAAAAACGGATATGGAAAAGGTTTTTGAACTGTTTCCCCGCCTTAAGGAACGTGTTAAGCAGAATGCAGGTACGTTGAGTGGAGGTGAATTACAGATGCTCGCTATGGGGAGAGGGCTTATGTCACAACCTAAACTCCTGCTGCTTGATGAGCCGTCTATGGGACTTGCTCCTATTCTTGTTGATGAGATTTTTTCAATTATTCAAAAAATCAATCAAGAGGGAACGACAATTCTACTTGTTGAGCAGAATGCATTTAAAGCACTTTCTATAGCTGATCGTGCGTATATTCTTGAAACCGGTGTTATTTCCAAGAGTGGAAAAGCTTCAGACTTGATTACTGATCCATCTGTAAAAGCTGCATATCTTGGTGGTTGAGCCAGAATAAAAAAAGTATGTTATAATGTCTGTATAGTGAGCTTTTAGAGGAGGAATACTATGATTGTAAAAGATGTGATGTCACGAAATCCGGTATATGTTGCGCCTGAGACAAGTCTAACTGAGGCAAAGGCTCTTATGGTAAAAAAGAATATCAGTAAGCTCCCTGTTATAGATAAAAATGACAAACTTATCGGAATTATAACAAAAAATGATCTTGCAAAAGCGGGCCCGTCGGAAGCAACTACGCTTGATATGTATGAAATTGGATACCTGCTTTCAAAGCTGACAGTGGAAAAAGTTATGACAAAAAAGGTCGTATCGGTTTCTGAAAACGAAGTTGTAGAGGAAGCTGCCCGTATCATGGTTGATAATCAGATTGGCTGTCTGCCTGTTATAAAAAATGATATTATGATTGGTATTGTTACGGAAAGTGACTTGTTTCATCTTTTTACAGATATGTTCGGTGCCCGGCATAGTGGTGTACGTGTGACACTTAGTACGGACGATAAACCTGGGCAGCTTGCACGAATAGCCGAAAGAATAGCAGGCCTTAAAGGGAACATTGTTTCTGTCGTTACTAGAGAATCTCAGGATCCTGGCAACCGCAGAATTACGATAAAAGCGACAGGTATAACAATGAATCAAATGAAGACGATCCTTGCAGAATGCAATGATATTGTTGAGGATATTCGTGTTGTGTGAGATTTCTGTGACCATTTGATTTTGTGCCGGAACGTTAGTATTTTATAAGCGATGAAAGTACAAGCTGAATTTTTTATAAACAGATTTCTCAGAACTTATCGGAATGTTTTTTCTGGTAAAGATTTTTCAAGAATGCTTCTAAAAATGGGAATTCGAGTATCACATGATGAATGTGAAGAATATCTGAATACCAGTAACAGTATTTTTGCCCTTAAGAGTGGTTTGTATGTTACTCGTACCGGTGCATTTACGAATAAGTATTTTAGTTTTAAACCAAACCGCAAAGAAGTTGAGCAGCGGGTTTTTGCAGCCGGTGGAAGATGTATGCCGTTTGTTGATCCGGAAGTGCTTCCATCGACACTGACTTTTCTATACAAAGGAGAAGTTTTGCAGCAGAAGATTGCGGAATTCGACAGCGGAACGGCTTCCGATGTGTTTGCTTTGTATGGAGAAGAATTTGCTTCACAGTATATAGCAGCAGACCCGGCGAATGAAGGAATCGATATTGCTGCACAGGATTTTGAACTTCCACAAAAAGTAAAACTTACTGCAAATTCTCTTGAACCTCTCATCAGATACGGTGGATTTAAATTCGGTGATCGTATTCTTTGCCGGGTTATAAACTGGGATTTGGGCCAGATTGAGGTGATGCCTGTAAAGCGTGATGAAAATCCGATGCAGATACGTTCCGACGATTTGGAACGGCAGAACTGGTATGATGTTCTTGAAAAGGCGTTGATTTCCAGTTTTGATTTATCCGGACCTGGCAGTTCTATCGAAGAACAACTTGCTGTTGTTTATCTTGATAACAGCAGCAGGCTTTGTACACCAGAGTGTGGTTCTGTTGAAGAATTTTTGATGCAGGATAGAAAAATTGCATATGAGCCTTTTGGTGTTGAAACGCGTCTGTGGTTGAAAGGAGTGGATGTTCCAGCAGTTGGAAAATGGAATGAAATTCCGGAAGACAGTTCTGTTGAAGACGGTGAAATACGACTTCTTAAGGATTTTGCAATACCAGATTATATTCTTGATGCCTATATTGAGAATCAACTGTTTGATAAACGATATGATCCTCATGAAATTATATCTGCAATTTTACCAGACAACATTCAGATTTCGGTAGAAGAGCATCGATTCTTCTTATTGCACATCAATTCCAGACATGATATACTGAAAAAAACGTATAATTGGTTTGCAGATTTTACACTTAGTGAGATACGGAAAAGGGCATTAGCTTTATATAAAGAGGCAGGTACTCTTATTTTTGAGATAGACCGCTCATCCACAAATTTGGAACGCTATCCACAACAGGAATTGGTAATTCTTTCGCAGATTTTCAGTCATGTCATGAAAATTCTGGAGATGATAGTGCTTGATTCGGAAGCTGCCGCGGATGATATGGATGAAATCATGTTGTCACTTGAAGGAATGGAATCAAATTTTTATGGAATAAACAACGAACTTATTTATATGGTTGAATCAGAAAGACGAAACGGTTTTGTTGTAATAAAATGAGAAGCGGGAGAATAAGAATGAATTTAGAATTTGATATTGCGGGTCTTATTCATAAGGGTGGAGTATACGATAACGTTGAGGGAACAACGGCAGAAGAAGTATACAAGAAAATCAGTACCATGATACCTCTTCCTTCTGAAATGACGGCTGAGTCTGTCTACAATGCATTGGCTGCACGGGAGCATGTTTTAAGTACAGCGGTAGGTGATGGAATTGCACTACCCCATGCGCGTGCTCCTATAATGAAGACAGAGAACGACCAGCAGATATGTATTGTATATCTTAAGAATCCTATTGATATGAAAGCACCTGATGAACGTAAAGTATTTGTTATGTTCGTGCTTCTTACGTTCAATTCTCAGTCTCATCTGAAGATTCTTTCCAAACTGGTCACATTATTCAGAAAACCTCAATTCCGGAAACTGCTTGAGAAACATGCAGGAGAAGCGGAACTGTTAAATGCAATCCGCGAACTTGACTGATTTTACATAAAGCATTATTTGGAGTAGCGTATGAACGAAAATGCAATTAAAGCTGTTGCAACATCTGTCCGCAGTTTGTCGATGGATGCTATTCAGAAAGCGAATTCCGGACATCCCGGAATTCCACTGGGAGCTGCAGAACTTGCAGCTGTTTTATTTGGAGAAATCCTTAAATATAATCCTGCTGATTCAAAATGGCCGGACAGAGATCGTTTTGCAATGTCGGCAGGACATGGATCAATGTGGCTGTATTCAATTCTTCATCTTGCAGGGTTTAAAGTATCGCTCGACGACATTAAAACTTTCCGGCAGGTTGGTTCAAGATGTCCGGGACATCCTGAGTATGGTGAGACCGATGGTGTTGAAAATACCAGCGGTCCGCTCGGACAGGGTGTTTCAATGGCTGTCGGCATGGCAATTGCAGAAACAATGCTTGCTGCCCGCTTTAATACGGCAACTCATAAAATTGTTGATCATTATACGTATTCACTTGTTGGTGAAGGTTGTCTGGAGGAGGGAGTCTCTTCTGAAGCTTGCAGCCTTGCAGGCCATTTAAAGCTTAATAAGCTTGTTGTGTTTTACGATGAAAATAAGATAAGCATTGATGGTTCTACTGATATAACCTTTACCGATGATATAGCGAAACGTTATGAAGCATACGGCTGGCAGGTTTTGAAAGGGGATATGTACAAACCTGCAGAAATTATTAAACTTGTTGAAGAAGCGAAACGAAGTAAAGATAAGCCGACTCTTATTATGCTGAAGTCGATTATCGGGAAATATGCACCGAAGCAGGGAACCTCTGATGTTCATGGTGCTGCGCTTGGTGTTGAAGGTGTAAAGGCTGCTAAAGAAGCGCTCGGTTTACCGGTCGATAAGGATTTTTATGTTCTGCCTGAGGCCTATGAATATTTTAACGGGCAAAAACGTGCACGAGCACAGAGTGAAGCCGGCTGGCAGAAGGAATTTGACGCATGGTCGGTTGAAAATCCTGAACTTCGTAAAGAATGGGATGCATTCTATTCCGATTCAGCTACGGCGGATATCCCCGATGTAACGTTTAAAATTGGGGATAGTCTTGCAACCCGTGATGCAAGCAGCAAAGCGATCAATATGATTGCCCATCGGTACGGAAACTTTGTGGGTGGCTCTGCAGATCTCATGGGACCGAATAAGACAAAACTTGAGGATTGTGATGGTACATATACACCGGAAAATCGTAAAGGGCGGACAATTGAATACGGTATCCGTGAATTTGCAATGTCTGCAGTTGCTGCAGGTATTAAACTGCATGGCGGCCTTCGGCCGTTCGCTGCAACGTTCCTTGTATTCAGTGACTACCTCCGTCCGTCGCTCCGTGTAGTTTCTATTATGAAGCAGCCTGTAATCTATGTGTTTACGCATGATTCGATTTATGTAGGCGAAGACGGACCGACTCACCAGCCGATAGAAACCCTCACTGCTCTTCGTGCAATTCCCGGTGTTCAGGTTCTTCGTCCGGGAGATGCAGAGGAAACTGTTGAAGCCTGGAAGATGGCATACGAAAGCAAGGATCACCCTGTTTGTCTTGCACTTACGCGCCAGAAACTTACTGTTTATGAAAAAGCGGATCCTGACTGGAAAAATACGATTCGTACCGGTGCATATATTGTTAAGGAAGGAAGTTCAAATCCTGACATTACCGTGCTTGCATCCGGTTCTGAAGTGAATATGGCGCTGGCGGCAGCGAAACTTGTTCCTTCTAAGAAAATCCGTGTCATTTCAGTCATGGACGTAAAACTGTTTGGACAGCAGAACAAGATTATTCGTGACAAGATTATAGGTAATACAAAACGCGTCGTTGCAACGGAAGCCGGTATCGGTATGGAATGGTTCCAGTTCGTGCAGAACAAAGAGGACATTTTCAGCATTGACCGTTTCGGTGAATCAGGACCTGCGGAAAAAGTAGCGGTTGATATGCATTTTACACCTGCTGATTTTGCTAAAGTGCTTGAGCGCTGAATTGAAGTTTATAAAAATTAGGTATTTTCAAAAATCTGATGGATTTTGAAAATACCGTTTTACATCATGACTAAAAAAGCCCGGTAGAGGAAGACTCTTCCGGGCTTTTTTAGTCATGATGTAGTAGATACGCTGAAAAACAGCGATGATTTAACCAGTGTTCAACTAATCCGTTTTTTTTGACAATATTCTGTTTGTTTTCTTTGCGTAAATCCAGGTACCAGCCGCTATTCCGATTCCTGCGAGAATCATACCGAAACACAGTACCTGTCCCGTAGAAAAATTAAGCAGCGAAGTGTTTATGTAGATAGGCGCCTTTGTATCCCGTGCAATACGATATCCGATATCTGCATCAGGCTCGCGGAAATATTCGATAATGAACCGGATAATTCCATAGCCAGCTATGTAGATGCCTGAAAGTTCTCCATCCCATTTTTTGTGTTTGCGCAGCAACCAGAGAATAAGCCACAGAACAAATCCTTCGAAGAAAGCTTCGTACAGCTGGCTTGGATGGCGGGGCAGGTTTACGAGTGGTGTTCCTGCCTGGATCGTCATGCCGGTCTGTGCGGCAAATTTCTGAACCCAGTCAAGTCCTGCTGAAAATTTTTCTGCCCCCGGAAATACTATACCCCACGGCATTGTCGTAATTCTGCCGTATAGTTCACCGTTCAGAAAATTGCCTAAGCGGCCGAATGTATAGCCTGCAGGGATCGCAACACCCATGGCATCTATCCATTTGAAGGAAGGGCGTTTATGACGCCAGCACCAGAAAAACATACCGAACAGACCTCCGATAAAACCTCCATGATATGACATTCCGGCAAGGCCGGTAAATTGATGTGTTACCGTATCAAACGGCCAGAAAATAAGCCACGGTTTCTGACGATATAATCCACTTGTGTCATAGACGAGCGTAGAGAATATGCGTGCCCCGATAAGCAGGAATATGATACCGCATGCTATAAAACTGAAGATATCATCTTCTGTTGCAGTATACGATCCGTCATTGAGTACACCTTCCTGCATTTCCCTGCGGAGCACAAAAAATGCAGTTACAAAAGCGCAGATATACATAAGTCCGTACCAGCGCAGCAGACCAAGAACAGGAATTCCCGGAAATATTTCCGGATGGATCCATGAAGGATAATTTACATAGAGTGGTAAAAATAACATTGCTATATTCCTTATATTTTAAAACCTTGTGATGCAGCCTGTACGATTTTTGACTTCAGCAGAAGATTTTCCTTTTTGAGCTGTGTCAGTTCATACTGCTGTGTTTTTATTGTTTCCGCAAGTTCTCCTATGGTGAGCGTTCCGCTTCCGACAAGATCATCAATACCGGAAATTTTGTAATCATAGTCGTCATTTGCTTCTTCCGCTGCAATCATAAATGAATCGGAACCTTCAGAACCTGCCTCATATGCCTGATCGAATGATCTTGGTTCGGAAGCTAGAATTTTTTCTGCAATACGGTAAATTGCCTGCGAAAGGACAGCCTGAGGTTTATAAACAATGACCGGCAGCTGCGAAGCAAGCGCTTTATCCTGAAGCGAATCCCTGTACATGATACCCAGATGTTCTATTTCAAGTCCCAGGTATTGACAGCAGGAACGACGGATGCGTTGTGCTTTATCTGCATCCTTCGGATCGTCTATCATATTCATGATAAGCCGTGGACGAAAGGCTTTCATACGTGATATAAAAAGTTCTGTATTTTCGGGGTCGGCTTTCTGCAGTGTTTCAACAAGCTTTGGAATATACAGGCGCTGAAGTGAAGTTGCATCCTTTCGAAGTTTTTCAAGCTGAGTAAATCCCGGTGTGCCTTTTTTATATGTTGTATACATAAGCCGGAATACGGCATTCTTTAGAAATAAATATCCATTAAGAGTTGCCGTAACTGTCGGAGCAGTAATAACAATTCCCTGCGGGGAAAGTAGAAACATGTCAAGTATAATCTGATGGGTACCTGCACCAAGATCAAGTATGAGATAGTCGGCATCAATGTGCTGCAAATTACGGATAAGTTTTGTACGCTGAGAAGGTTTGAGCGAAGTAAGTCCGGGAATCTGACTGTCACCGGCTATAAAACTTACATTTTCGTATTCAGTAGGGGCTATGATATCTTCAAAATTTCCGTGGTCAGTAAGCCATGCTCCAAGACTTGCTTCAGGAATCGTATGTTGTCCGATGACAAGGTGCAGATTGGAGGCTCCAAGATCAAGATCTGCCATTACAACTTTTTTACCGGCTTGACCGAGTGCAATAGAAAGGTTTGCGGATAAAAGACTTTTTCCGACTCCGCCTTTTCCGCTGGCAACAGGAATAATTTGCATATCAAAAGTATAACATACCCTTGCTTTTGTGCATAGTTGCAATTTTCAATCCGGTAACGTAAAATGAATATATGAATAGAGTCATCAAAAATAGTAACAGAATTGTTCACACAGTTTTATGCACTGTGTTTTTTCTGGGAATTTCGATTGTATCTTCTCAATGTTTTGCCCAGTCATCGATAGGTAATCAGTCTGTTTCGAATTTTCAGTACATGAAGAAAATAAGTGCTGTCTTTGATTACGTACAGCAGAATTATGTCGACGAAGTTGATGCAAAAGTACTGTATGAGGGTGCACTGAAAGGAATGCTTGAAGCGCTTAAGGATCCGTATACGCTGTATCTTGATCCGAATACCATGCGTGATCTTTCAGACACGACAGCCGGTAATTTTGGAGGAGTTGGTCTTTCAATAAGCAAACCGGTGGAATCAAGTCCTGACAAACCGGCGTATGTTGAAGTTGCTTCGCCGATAGAAGATACCCCCGGTGCTAAAGCTGGTATTCAGTCGGGAGACTATATTACGGCAATCGATGGTCAGCCTACTCCCGAAATGACAATGGAGGAAGTCCTTAATCATCTGCGGGGAGAAGCGGGGACTCCTGTGACTGTATCAATTCTCCGTGGAAAAGATATTAGATTTGATGCGAAGCTTGAGCGTGCGGTAATAGAAGTTCCGACTGTCAAATACGGTATGATAAACAACACAGGCTATCTGCGTATTATTGAATTTACACCTGAAACACCGCATCGCGTACAGGAAGCTCTGGATTCGTTTGCGAAAAACGGTTATAAGAATCTTATTATTGATTTGCGTGATAATCCGGGTGGTCTTATTACAAGTGTTGCCGATGTAGCGGATAAGTTCATTGATTCCGGAACAATAGTAGCAACAAAAAGCCGTCTTAAGTTTGAAAATAATGTGTATATGGCAAGCAAGGACAAGACGACAGTTCCAGCGGGAACACCGATTGTTGTTCTTATTAATCGTGGTTCAGCTTCTGCCTCAGAAATTCTTTCAGGTGCGCTCAAAGACGACCATCTTGCCTATCTTGTAGGACAGCGTTCGTACGGGAAAGGGTCTGTTCAGCAGGTAATTCCGCTTAGTGATACGGATGGGTTTAAAATGACTATGGCCAGGTACTATACGCCGAGCGATACAAATATTGATAAAGTGGGTATTCCTCCAGATAAGGAAGTTCTGTATCCTGAACTGACTGTCGAAGAAGAGAAGGCATACGTTGCGCTTGTAAAGTCGAACGATATTACGTCCTATGTAGATGCTCATCCGGCAATGACTGAAAACGATATTGCTGCTTTTGCTGTTGAGCTGCAGAAAAAATATGCACTTGATGAAAGTCTTCTTCGAAGACTTATCCGACTTGAAACAACACGCATGACGGGAACGCCTTTGTATGATCTTGATTATGATATACAACTGAAAGCTGCGCTGAACATTCTTAAAACATCCGATTTCCAGCAGCTTGTAAAGTCAACGAAAACTTTGAAGGAACTTCAGGACGAAGCCGCCGCGAAAGATGCTGAAAAACCTTCTGTGTTGATTTCAAAATAATGCGTCAGTTTATTTCTGCAACTGCTCCGGATAAAAACGGCATTCTTTTGGTAGAGGGAAAAGATTTTCGCTATCTTCGCAGGGTGTTACGCATTCGAAGTGGTGACATGATTGAAGTCCGTTTACCCGATGGAAAACTCGTACCTATGACCGTCTGCCGTATAGACGATTCTGGTGGCAGTATTTTATTACAGGTATGTACTGTTTCCGGTCAATTTACTCATATGAATGTGACGCGCGGTGTTTCTGCTGGCGACATTTGTGAGAGTACGTCTGTCGTAGAGTATACGCTGTTTCAATTTATAGCAAAACCTCAAAAAATGGAGCTGATAATCCGCCAGGCTGTTGAATGCGGTATAAAGAATATAGTGCCCGTGGCAGGCTTATATTCACAGAAAAGCAGTATAGCTGCGATGCAGGGAAAAATGTTGAAATCAGAGCGTATTATGCATATAATTCGGGAAGCACGGGAACAAAGTGGTTCTGCTGTAGAAACAACGGTTCATGAACCTGTTACGACGACAGAAGCTGCTGCATTCTGGAAAGAAACGTGCTGCGGTATTTCTGTGGAAGAAACTGCTGCGGTTGTACTTTCAGAACGCTCCAGGTTTTGTAAACCTCTTGGTGAAATAATTACTAATCTGTCTGCACTGAAAAAAGCTGCCGTTGCAGTCGGTTGTGAGGGTGGTATTAGTCCTGAGGAAATAGAAATATTACAGAACGGCGGTTTTATTCCTGTTCACTTTGCATGCAATATCATGCGATGTGAAACTGCAGCGCTTTACGGCATTGCTGCTTTTCAGACTTCAATAATGAATACGTATGTATGAAGAAGAGGTTGGATATGTCTATTCAGAGAATAACAATAGCAGGTGTGCCTGTAGATATCTGCAGATCAGAAAATCTTGAAAATGAAGTACTTGAGCTTCTCGCGAAACCGGGGACTAAACAGATAATATTTTTGTCGGTATGGAATTTGTTGAAAGCCCGTAGAAACAAAGAGTATGCAGAATGTGTACAGAATGCAGATCTTGTACTTCCTGTTTCAAAAAGTATTATCAGAAGCGCAAAATTTCTTAAAAAATCTATTCCTGTACGTTATAATCCATTTAATGCAATTATTGAAGTATTGTCTGTTCTTGAATCTCATTATAAGTCAATATATTTGCTGGGATCCCGGAAGATGACACTCCAGAAAGCAGAATCTAATCTGCGTGCAACATTTCCGTCTCTTCAAATAGTCGGTCGTTATATCGGTTATTATCCGAAAATCGCGGAGGATTCTGTAGTTGAGGCAATTTATAAATCATCTCCATCTCTTGTACTAGTAAGTGAAGGGATCAAAGAGAAAGATTTTTGGGCGTATCGCAGGAGAAACCAGTTTTCATCAAGTATATTTGTTTATTATCGTGATGCTCTTGGTATTTTTGCTGAAAGAATAAAGCGTGTGAATGAGAAGACCTTCAATTATGGTTTTGAAATTTATGATGAAATCTTTCATAATCCATTCAAGATATTTTTGATTTTCCCTTATTTGTGGTATATAATAATTATTGTCTGGTATCGTTTGTTCAAAAAGTGAGCATTTTGTTGTGTGGCCTGTATTACAAGTTTTAATCGTGTTATACTGTTTTCATCTAATGTTGGCGTAATCAGTTTATGCAGGCATGCACTAGAACCTGCATATTCTATAGAAATTGTCAATGAAATAGGAGTTTCTCTCGCATTATTTCCCTGTGTCATCCTTATAGATGCTGCTGCAGGTGAGTATGCATTTGATGAGGTATCAAAAAAGATTTCGTCACATATACCTCCTCTTTTTTTGGTTTCATTATCTACACAGCACCAGATAGACTCTTTTTTTCAAAAATATTGTATTCCCTTTCCCTGTGATCTTGATCTGCTTCGCCATCTTGTTGAGCAGAGAATGGCGTTATTAACTGATATAAAATTGCTGCCGGACAGAAACAGAATACAGGGAATTTCGAATGTGGATGTCCCCGGGTTTGAAGAACTGGTTGGAAAATCAAAGGAAATAGTGTCTGTGAAACGTCAGCTTGAAGTTGTTTCCTCAAAAGATCTTACTATTTTATTGCTCGGAGAAAGCGGTACCGGCAAATCGCTTGCAGCCGGATTGATACATAAATATTCATACAGACGAAATAATAATTATGTACAGGTTGATATGGCAACTATTCCCGAAGGTCTTGCAGAAAGTGAATTATTCGGATCTGTTCCGGGAGCATATACTGGAGCTGTGAAGCGGTCCGGACGTTTTGCAAAAGCTGACGGGGGAACGTTGTTTATGGACGAAATTGCTGAAACATCAGTAAGTATTCAGGCAAAATTACTTGGTATTCTTGAGACTGGGAGTTTTTGCAGTGTAGGATCAGACACGGAACATCATATTGATGTACGTTTTATTTGTGCAACGAATGCAGATTTGCTGTTTCTTTCAAAAAAAGGAAAATTCAGGGAAGATTTGTATTATAGAATTGCAGATTATACTATAATTTTTCCACCGCTTCGCGACAGAAGAAGCGATATTAAAGAAATTTCGGAAAAAATTCTGAAGGCGAAGGCGAAAATTCTGTCTGAAGGAGCGCTTGAAATGCTGATGCAGTATGATTGGCCCGGTAATGTCCGTCAATTAAAAAGTTGTCTTCGCAGAGCATGCATACTTGCTAAATCACAGATTATTCAGCCGGAAAACATCAGATTTTAGTAACATGTTTCTTATAACGGTCCCAGAGTATGTTGATTTATTTTTCGTTTCGCGATGCAAGTCCTGCGGCTTTTGTAAATGTTTTTTCAATATATTGAGCTTCACCTTCAGACAATGCCGCTCTTGACAGAATACTTCTCCAGAATTTTTCCATATCGGTGCGGCCTGTAACACTGAAGAAACCTATCTTTTGCAGGTTATCCGCAATATTTATAACGGTTTTGTCAAGTCTGGAGAGTGGAAGCGGAGTATATCCGGTAATACCCTTATTTTTTTCCCGGAACAGGTGATAGCAGATGATCTGGACAGCATGAGAAAGATTTAGAGATGCAAAATCTTCGCTGGATGGAATAGTAACACCGAGAGTGCATTCTGCCATTTCTGCATCGGTGAGACCTGTCCGTTCATTGCCGAATACAGCAGCAACTATACCACCGTTATCATCTGTGTTCCTGCCTGTAATGTCTGCTGCCTTTTCTGCGAATTCTTCAGGCAGCAGCAGTTTGCCTTTTCTGTTTTTCCCACGGCGGCGTGTAGTGCCGGCAGAAAGTGTACAATCTGATGTTGCCTCTGTAATTGAATCATAAAAATGAGCCTGTTCCCAGATAGAGCCTGCATGAATAGCAAGAATGTGTATTTTTTCATCGTTGTAATCTGCGCGTTTTCCGACGATACGCAGATCACTTATACCGTTGTTAGCCATTGCCCTGCAGGCTGCTCCGATATTCCGGCTCTCTTCCGGACGAACGAGAAGTATACAAATTTTTTTTAGATTCATGGCTTTAGTATACTTTTTTTTTTGATTATACGCTATATAATATAACTGAGGAGTTGATTTGTTTTTCTCTTTATAAAGTGAGTAGTAAAAATTGCCGATATGAACTACAATATACAATTACCTGATGGTGCATTGATTTGACATTATAGTGATTTTTGGTGTACTATAAATAGAAACTTTACAGTTTTTCCGGATGGCGGAGGCGTATGGTAAATAGTAATAACCTGGTTCCGGGGTTTAATGAAGAAAAGGACGATAGCCTTAAAATTTCTCTCGAAAAAGTTGATGGAGTCCCTAACGGATTATGCATCTATCTTAATGGTTATATAGATACATATAATTCTAATTTTTTCCAGAAAAAGATACAGAAAGTTGTAGAAGCTGGATTTATTAATCTTATCTTTAATTGTTCATCATTGAATTATGTCTCATCGACTGGTATCGGTTCATTTACCGCTTTTCTGAAAATGGTAAAACCGAAGGGGGGAGACATTGTTCTGCTTGAAATTCAGCCTAAGGTATATGAGGTTTTTCAACTTCTTGGTTTTTCACAGTTCTTTAATATAAAAGATACGACAGAAGACGCGGTTTCGTTATTTAAAAATGGAGCTCCTGTTGTTGACAGCGTGTTCCCAAAAGTATTTGCATGTCCGGTTTGTACAAAACGTCTTCGTGCAACGCGTTCAGGCCGTTTCCGCTGTTCAGAATGTAAATCGATTCTTGCTATTGATGCGCAGGGAAATGTCTCACTTGGTTAAACGGATTTTTTTTGATAAAAAGGCCGGATGCATTGCATTCCGGCCTTTTTTTATGACCCGTATTTGTGGTGATTATTTGAGTATAACCTGTGGATAACCGTGGATAAGTTGTGGATAAATGTGGAGAAAAAAGAGATGAATTTTTTTTTCTCCTGATATTCTGCAACAGCGCATAAAACTTTAATCGTACTGTAATATATTTTTTAATTTGTTGTATTATAATAAATTACGATCTAATATAATGTGCTGCCTATTTTCTGGTATTGTGAAGAAATAAATATAGCCAGAATATTTTTTTTCATTCTGTTGATAACCTGTGGATAAACAGTGAATTAGTATGTGGATATATGAGATAATAAAATTATAAATCTGCCGATAATATAAAGGAATACGTGTGATTGGAGACGTAATGATAAAATCACTGAAAAAATCTTTGCAGCTTATACCGGCATATCTGGGAATTCTATTGTTCAACTGTGTAATAGGTATGCTTATATATATGCTGTATTTTAATACGACAGAACTTATCGCTGGAAAATTATTGCAGCTGTTCGACAGGCACATACTGCTTGAAGGTTTTTTTGTTGTTATACCTGTTGTTCTTGTACTTTCAGGAACACTGCTTAGTTGTTACCGTATCCGCCATTCAGGCGGTGGAGTTCTTCCTGTCATTATGTATTCACTGCTGGGAGCTGTGACTTGGTGTATATTATATCCTTCTTTTATAGAGTTGAAAAAAAATTGTCAGGTAATTTCTGATTCGGAAAAAACTGCGCTTACTGCAGGGTATTTCAGATCTGCAGGTAATGACATTATTTATTTTCCTCAAATTCCTGTTTCAGCAGATGTAGAGGCAGTCGTTATAAACGTTAATGAGGTTCAGAATGGCGCTGTATCGTTGCAGAAAATAAATTATCCGCAGGTTGTTTACGAGTCTGCTCCATTTAAAGACAGCCTTATACGTGAGACTATTCCGACAATGCCAGGATGGATTATGGAGGGATTTGCTGCTATTGAGGTTCGTGCAGAGAATGCCTGGCATGCCGGCTATATAAACTGGCTCTGTTTTATATCGTTCGGACTGGCACTTTTTTCTGTATATTCACTAACCTTTTGCAGTGAATGGCGGCTTATCAACATTATATACCTGCTTCTTATGGAAGCCGGGGTTCTGTCGTTTAATTTATTGTATTTTTCTGATTACTTTTTACCACTTAGAAAGCTTTCTATACGAATTGTAAATAATTTTAATTTTCTAACTCATCTTGATGAACCGTTACTTGTCTGTATAAATGTGTTTCTTACACTTGTATTTATCTGCATTGGAGTTACAACTGTTTTGACGAAGAAACAGAAGAATAAAAGGAGAAGTGTATGAAACGTGTACTTCAAATACTTTTCGGATACATTGTCTTTTGTTTTTGTGTCTGCCTTGCTTTAGGTTTATTTACAGGGACATCACCGGAACTTCTTGCTAAGTCTGTACGTACATACAGATTATATGAGGGGCTTAGAATTTTTTGTCGTATACTTCCTGCTGTTACTATTACTGGTGTAATAATTGGCTGTACTGTTTTATATGGCCGTCACCCAGAGGGTAGTATTATGCGTTTTTCTTCTGCTATGTTCAGAAGATACCGGTATGTTATTGTTATAGGGCTGATTTGTTCGTTTATTCTAACATGTACTGAAGAAGTAGTAACTCCGATACTGGTTTTGAAACAGCAGCAGCTTGTACAGCTTCCAAAACTCGTACGTGAATATGTACGTATCGGCACGAAAGAATATATATCTGGAAATTCTGACTTAGCATTCAAGTACGCACAACTTGCCGCTAAAATCGATTCAAAATCAGATGCGGCACAACAACTTTTAAATAGAACAGAAATTGCAATAAAAACATCCCGACAAGATACATCTGATGCTGTTATTCCCGAAGTTTCACAGGGTGTGAGTGAAGAGGGATATACTGTAAGCCAATTACGAAAATTTGCAGAGAAATCTTATGTAGATGGAAATTGGTTCGATGCCCATTATTATGCAGAAACTGGTATTTCGGTAGCGTCTCCAAAGGATACAAATATAGAATTACTGAAGAAAATTGCTGCAGACGCATGGAATAAATTATCTCAGGCAGAAAAAATACCGGAGACAGAGGAAGAACGTATATATAAGTTGAAACTGGAAGGATATAAACTGCTTATGGACGGGGATAATCTGAAGGCATATTACGTCTTCAAAAAATTATCTATGCAGTCACGTGCATTATCCATAGATCCTGATGTAGTACGGTATCTAAAACTTGCAAATGTTCGACTTGCCACTGAAAGTTTTTTTATTGATGAGACATTCAATCTGCAGGAATTTGAGACTGCAGGTAACGTATATTTTAAGATACAGCACACAGACGGCTCGACTGATATCATATATATAAAGGGCATAACTTCCATAAAAGGAACTGGTTCAATGGTGCAGTATCTCCGAGGGTTTTCAGTTTATTCTCTTGATAAAAATGGTTCATATATTCGCAGCATGTATGTTCAGTATGCAAAACTTTTTGCAGTTCCTGTGTCCGATTTTGACGATGATACACGGATGTCGCTTGGTATTGATGAAAAAATTGAATATGTGCCTTATATACTGCTTCGGTCGATAGATCGTGGTACAGAAGGAATTGTAAATGAACCTTTATATCGTTATGAGGGCGATACTCCGAAAGACGGAAAAGATCAGCTTATTCTTCCAATTTCTTATACCGATTTTGAACTACTTGTTGAAGCGTCAAAAGGTGCAGAATTCATGAGTATTCCTGCGCTGGTTCAGTTTTTCGGAAAAACTGTCAAATACGGATATTCTGAGGAGGTGTTTGGACAGGTTATGCTTAACAGAATATTGTACCCTCTGTTTATTCTTATCATTATTGTGTGTTCTGCAAGTTTTGCATGGAACTATCGTATTAGTGAAAAACTGATGTTCAAGACTGTATGGACAAGTGCATTTCCTCTGCTTTCTGTTCTATTATATATATTTTTTGCAGGGCTGCTATGGTTGTATAAACTGTTTAATTATGTGTTCCTTGGTACAGCAGGAAGAAAATATGCGCTTCTCGCCGGATGCGGAGTTTATATAGCAATTTTGATCATTTCGTCGATCGTGTTCCTTTCAAGGAACTCTGCAGATGCAGCTTAAATACGTGTTAGTGAACTGGTGGAAATATACCGTTTTATTTTTTAAAAGATATAGATTCATACTGATTCTTACTGTGTGTGGGTCTGTTGCTGGACTTGTGGGGGGGGCTGCAGGTCTTGCTGTGGGTGTTTTTTTAACCCTTATAATGAACCGTATCCGTGATGAAAAAGAATGGACAAAAGCGATTGAACAGGGGAAATCTTTTTGTGTACTTCATGAACCGTTCCACGGTGCGCTGTATATATGTGCCCTTACAGTCTACAGTCTTGGTGACAGTTCAGAAGCTGTTCAACTTATGAAAAATTTTTGGGGCACGGAATATCATACTGACTGGAATTCAATGTGCCGTGCAGCAGCTGCTGCACGGCAGCTGAACAGTGACCTTCTTGTTGAATGCCTCGCACATATTATCCGCAGAAATGAGGACAAGTTTTCTCCTTCAATGATACGGAATATATTTACATTATTTGATGCAGCTGAATTTGCCTGGAATGAAAAGCAGGATGTAGAAAAACCTTCACACTATCTTGCAGAACTTCTCGATTATCACTATATAAGCGATGAACTTGCCGCAGCTTATGACGTACTGGGGCTTTCGACCGGTGCAACTCTCGATCAGATAAAAGCAGCACACCGCAGGCTTGCTGCAAAATATCATCCTGACAGAGGTACATCCGGCAGCGACGCCTTTATGCGTGTTCAAACTGCCTATGAACTTATTTTACATCGACTGTAGTTATGTGAGCTCCGACTGCCTGCAGGCGCTCTACAAGATGCTCATATCCGCGTTCAATCTGGTATACATTGCTTATATGGCTTTCTCCATGTGCAGCCATAGCAGCAATGACCATTGCCATACCGGCTCGTACATCAGGAGATACGAGATGGTCTCCGTGCAGTATACGAGGTCCTGATACAACTGCCCGATGTGGGTCGCAGAGTGTAATACATGCACCCATATTGATTAATTTATCGACAAAAAACATTCGGGATTCAAACATCTTTTCAAAAATAAGTACAGTACCTTCCACTTGCGTTGCAACAACAGTCATGATACTCGTCAGATCCGGTGGAAATCCTGGCCAGGGGGCATCGTCGATTTTAGGTGTTGAACTTCCTATATCGTTATTCACCTTGAACTCCTGCACTGTTGGAACAATGAGATCAGAACCTTCTATTGACCATGATATACCAAGTTTGCTGAAACCAATGCGCATCGGGCGCATGTCAGGCGGGTTGATATCTGTTATTTTGATTGATCCGTGCGTTGCTGCTGCAAGTCCGATAAAAGAACCGATTTCCATATAATCAGGACCTATGGTGAATTCACAGCCATGAAGTTGTTTTACGCCTTTTATCCGGAGTATATTACTTCCTGTTCCCGTGATGTCTGCACCCATTGCAGAAAGCATATTACACAGGTCCTGTACGTGCGGTTCGCTTGCTGCATTTGAAATGATGGTTGCACCTTCTGCAAGAACTGCCGCCATGACAGCATTTTCCGTTGCAGTGACAGACATTTCATCGAGAAAAATGTCTGTACCAGCAAGTTTCTTTGCGGTGAAAACGAATTTACCATTAATTTCAACATGCGCTCCGAGCTGTGCGAGTGCTAAAAAATGAGTATCGAGCCTGCGTCTGCCGATGATATCTCCTCCCGGTGGAAGCATTTCTACTTTTCCTGCACGTGCAAGCAGCGGTCCTGCGAACAGAATTGATGCACGGATTTTTTTTGACAATTCTGCGGGAATCGCGGTATTATCGATTTTTGCAGCAATAATCTTCCAGCTGTGTTTGCCTATATTTTCTGCAGTTGCACCAAATGACTGAAGTATATTCAACATAACAGCAGTATCTTCTATATCAGGTATGTTGTGGAGTATGACTGGTTCCTGTGTAAGTAAAGATGCTGCTATACACGGCAGAGCTGCATTTTTATTACCACCGGCAGCGATTGTTCCCTTAATGGGAAATCCACCGTCAATTACATATTCATGCATTATATTCTCCAGAAATGATCCGGGCAAGATTTATTATAACATCGGCAGCTTTGTCCATCTGGTTGAGTGAAGCCCATTCTGTACGTGAATGATAATTGTGTGCACCGGTGAAAATATTCGGAGAAGGGATCCCCATTTCAGTAAGCCTCGAACCGTCTGTTCCTCCTCTGATAGGCGTATTTACCGGTTCTATACCTGACTCGCGGTATGCCTTTTCAAGATCCTGTACAATTTCAGGGTGTGCATCAAGACCTTTTTTCATGTTGAGATACTGCTGCTTGTGAACAATTTCTACACTGCCTCCGAACGAAGCTGCTACAGCTTGAGCAAGCTGTTCAGTAATTTTTTTACGGTTTTCAATTCCCTCGAGTGTGAAGTCTCTGAGAAGCAGATAAACACCTGCCTTTTCTATGTTGCCGGATATTTCAAGAGGAGCATAAAAACCTTCTCGTTTATCAGTCGTTTCCGGCGACTGCCGTCCCGGAAGATTCATTGTGAATGATGAAACCATAGAGACTGCATTTATCATTCCTGCAGCCCGTGCATCACCTGTATGAGCCGCCTTCCCGGAGAATGTTACTGTCGTACCAACAGCATTGAAACATTCTGTTTCAAGCTGACCTATATGTCCGCCGTCAACAGTATATGCACGTTTCGCTGATATAAGATTGACAGGTACTTTATCCATACCGTGTCCTGTTTCTTCATCGGGTGAAAAAATTACTTCAATTTTGCCGTGTTTAATTTCTTTATGAGATACAATAAATGAAATTGCTGTCATAATTATGGCGATACCGGCTTTGTCATCGGCACCGAGCAGAGTCGTTCCATCTGTCGTGATTATTGTATCGTGTTCTGCTGCCGCCTGTGCAAGTGCACTGTCCCTGTCGGGATCAAGTATACCTTTATCTGCAAGATTAATGACGGAGCCATCATAACCCTGATAGACGGAAGGTATAACATTTTTACCGGTTACTTCGTCAACTGTATCAAGATGTGCGAGCAGACAGAATGCTGGTTTATTTTCGTATCCTTCTGTTGCGTGAATAACGCCATATACATAACAAAATTCCGTAACCTGTACATTTAAAAGTCCGATAGAAATCATTTCGGAAGCGAGCATTTGTGCAAAATCTTTTTGTTGTGGCGTAGAAGGAATGATTCCTTTATCTGCAGTGTTTGAATTGCTTTCAGAATATATTTTTACGTATCTTAGAAATCGCTCAAGCAGTTCCTTTTCTTTTTTCGAAGCACTGGTAATGTAATTCATGACAATATAATAAGTCTTTCTCCATGATTTTACAACAGACATACGGGTAACATATGTTGTTCTATTGGTTATATCATTTTTTTGTGCTATAGTGTTACTATGCGTTTTACAAGTACAAGAAATAAGGTTGATACAGTTGGATTTGCACAGGCAGTGCTTGATTGTATGCCGTCTGACGGAGGATATTATGTACCTGCTGATACAGAAGACCTCCGGCGCTGGATTTTATATACGGACGAGAATACGACTTTTGCATCTATCGCAGGAACTCTGACCTCAGCTTTTATAAAGGATGAATTTAGTCCCATAATTTGTGAAACGATAGCAACGAAAGCATTCCCTTTTGAACCGGTGATGCGGCGTCTTGACGATACTTACTTTATGCTTGAATTATTTCACGGACCAACGGGATATCACCGTGATTTCGGTATTTCTTATCTTGTTTCCTGCCTTGAAACCATTCTTCAGATGCGTGACAGTAATGCAGTATTTTTATCTGTAACACGGGCTGAGCTGGGGTCTGTTCTTGCTCATGAACTTAAGGATAAAAAACGTATAAAAGCAGTCGTTGTTTATCCCAAAGGTACTGTACATGGAATGCAGGACAGTGATTATGTATGGAACGGAGGTAATGTTTATCCGGTTGAGATAGAAGGTTCGGAAACTGACTGCCATGCATTTGTACGCAGCATATTTAACGATCATGATTTTGTTGCTGCGAACAGACTTACTGTTGCGAATACTGCCAATATCGGACGTTTGCTGCCACAGACATTTTTTTATCCATTTGCATTTTCACGACTTAAGAATAAAACAGCAGGCGACATTTATTATGCACTTGCGCCGGGCAATTACAGTAACGTCGTAGCTGGATTGTACAGCTGGCAGTTTGCGCTGCCGCTTAACGGGTTCCTTACACCGGCAACAGATGCACTTACTGTCGATACAATGGGAAACTGCATTCTGCTTGACTCTGTTGTCCCTCTTAATAAACGGGAACCTGCCGATCCGATTGATCCGTCGAATCTTGAACGTCTGGAGGATGTATTCAGCGCAAACAAACTTATGATGCGCAATTTTATTTATCCTGTAAAACTGACAGACGCTTTGATTGATTCAGCAGCAAAAGAATTGTTCATAAAATATCATGTATATGCCGACCGCCATACGGCACGTGCTTATGCGGCTGCAAAGGCAAATGAAGCAATGGTAAAAGAGGATGCTGGTACTGTAGTCCTTGTTGCCCGTGATCATCCGTCTCTTTCTGTGGATTATATGCAGCATACGCTCGGCGAAGTACCTGAAATGCCTGAAAATATTAATGCAGTTCTTCGGCGCGTATCGTTGAACAGGCCTGTGATTAGGACTATTCAAGAACTAAGAAAGATTATTATTGATATTAATAAGTTATAATTCTGTAAATGCGTTTGTGGAATATTGATCGTTTTTTAATCAGACGGCATCTTCTTCTGTAAACAGATGAAAATGCCGTCTGTAAATTATTTTTTTTCAGACTTTTTTGCCTGTATTTTCTTTACTGCCAGTTCTTTTTTTGCAGTTATCTTAGCTGCGCCTTTTTTAACCGCTGCTTTTTTTACCACAGTTTTTTTAGAAGGTTGCTTTTTTGCCGTAGTTACTTTTACAGTTAATTTAGTTGCAGCTTTTTTAGTTGCCGCCTTTTTAGCAGCTACCTTTGTTGTGTTTTTTCCGGCAGGGGACTTAGCAGCCGTTTTTTTTGTAACCGGTTGTTTCTTTGTCGCTTTCTGTATGTTTTTTTTGCCGGAAGGACCAGTAGATGTTGTTTTTGAACCGTTTGCTTTTGACGAAGACTTTTTTTTGCCTCTTTTTTGGGGAATGAACTGTTTTACAAATTCGTCACATTTGTATGAGGATTTTTGTTTTGCGTCTGCAAGAAGGGCATTTAACTTTAATATGCCGGATCCCCCGGTTTCCTTTGTTTGAAGAAGGGCAAGCGCAGTAAACAGGGAAAGACTGCTGTCTGACAGTTCCTTATTAAACCATTCTGTTCCATTAAAAAGATTTTTTCCTGAAAGCAATACAGCATCTTTTTTTTCTACAAAAAGAGAAGCAGCGGTATACGCTGCGGTCTTAGCATTTTTTACTGGTGAAATATCTGTTGAAGGTGCAAGTACAAATATTCGTGTAAGCGGATTTTGAATTGAAAAATCTGCAATACCAATACTTCGTATATATTCAGTGAATTTACGTGCAAGAGAATACTGCCTCGCGCATCCATTACCTGCAAGTTTACATACAGCTGCATAGCAGGAAAGAATGATTTCCATGTTTTTTTCTGTTGCCATCAGTGTGGTTAAGAACGAGTCTGCATCATCTGTTTTAGTTCTTTTTATCGAACCGTTTTTTGCTGTCTGATTTTTAGAAATATCTGCATATAATTTTACGATACGCTCGAACATAGAACTGAACGCTGCAAATTGATTTTCCGGTGTTTCAAGTTTTACTCTGCTTTTTTTTGCAAAATCTTCCGCCATTTTATAAAATGCGAGTGCAGCAGGTTTTACTCTTTTCAGCAGTTTTTTAACTGGGTCAGTCGCTCCTGCCCGTTTTTTTTCAGCTGCAACAACAGGATGAAGTATTGCGTTTGCATCAGGAAGAAAGTCAAGCATAAATAGAGCGAAAACTTTGTACAGCTCTTTATATTTTATTTCTTCCCATTCTGTTTCAAGATTTTCACTGCCCCGTCCCGACAATGTCTCGCAGAGAATTTTCCATCGATGGTCGGGAAGGTCTGCCGTTTGTCGGATATCCATGTATACTTGTGTTTCAAATCCGTTGAGTGTTATGAACACACCGTGTTCGCAGATATTGCGGCTTGAACGTACAAACCATAATCCGGAGCGTTGTTCACGGAAAATACAGTATTTGTCGTCTTCAGAACTGAGACCAATACCTTCTGATATACTCCGGGAACGCAGCTGTATGTCGTTTTCGCCGCTTCCTGTCTTTACAGCATATTCGCATGATTGTTTTATCCAGCCTGATGCACGTTCATATTTATTATTGTAGAAAACAACAGTATATTCTCCCCCCGCATTGTTTGAATATGCAAATATGTTTTCATTGACATGTCCATTATCCCATACATCATAGAAAAGAAAATTTTCCACCTGCGTGAAGAGATATCGTTTTTTCATAAGAGGGAAAATATCATGCCAGTGCCGTGCGACGAGTTCCTGATCAGGCTGCTCATCCCGGTACGCCTTCGTGTATTCCATCCCGTATTTTTCTTCGAATCCTTCGATTTGTCCGTGCCCGAACATAGGCAGACCCGGCATTGTTACCATGAGTGTACACACACCAAAATATTTATCGCCCTTACCGAATTGTGCGACTGCTGTTTCTTCATCAGGATTATTCATGAAATTAACGAAACGTTTTAATATTTGTGGATCGAATTTTATTGTATTTTTTATTGTGTCACGGTATTTCTGATTTTCTTCCTTTTTCAGCATATTCATGAATGCACTGTTATACACACGGTGCATGCCGAGCGTACGGACGAAGTATCCTTCCATCATCCAGAACGCTTCTGCTAGAAGAAGCGTATCCGGAACTTCTTTTGCTATGCGGTCAACGACTTCCCTCCAGAATTCGTTTGGAATTGCATCGTTGAACTGCTGGGTTGAAAGTGCCGTTTCTGATCTGGTAGATATGTCTCCTCCATGCCCCGGCTCCGGATACCACAGACGCCTGATATGTTTTTTTGCAAGAACCATTGCCGCATCAAAGCGGATAATCGGGAAATTTTTTGCTACTTTAATGATTTCCTGTATGACTTCTTCCCGTGTTTCAGGATTAAGGAAATCGAGCTGAGCCGTGTCGTTCCACGGCATTCCTGTGCCGTCGTTTCCGTGATAGATGTAGCGTACGTCTCCCGTATTATTGTCTACGCGTTTGAATACAACTGCGCAGTCTGTTTTATTGTAGTAGTGATCTTCAAGATAGACGCCCACCCTGTTGTCGAGAGACAGGTTTTCACCATTGAACGAATACTGAGGAAACGGACAGTCCCGCCGCTGTATAAATAGATCCGGTTTTTCAGCAATCCATTTAGAATCCATTCCGGTATGATTTGGAACCATATCGGATGCAAGACGAATACCTCTCTGCCACAGACGTGTACGAAGATTGGAAAGTGCGTCCCATCCTCCGATGTTTCCGGCGATTTCATAATCATAAAGGCTGTATGCGCTTGCCGCTGCTTCCGGGTTTCCGCATATCTGCTTGATACGCTGGCTTGCATGACTTCGTTCCCATAATCCAATAAGCCACAAACCTGTGAATCCTTCATCGCGAAGTACATCAAGTTCTTCGTCAGGAATCTGATCCAGACGTGTGACAGGCCGTTTATATTTTTTTGTAAGCTGATCAAGCCATACGAGTACAGTTTTTGCCATGAGTACGACTTTCGGCATCCAGTCGCTGTCTGCGCTGAAACGTTCATACTCTTTTGTAAGATTTTCGTAATTATATGGGACCATATCCGGCAAACCGCCGTTAATCGGATGCCATGCAGCTTTTTCCTCTTCATTTATTGTGTCCAGCCCTGCAAGCAGCCGCTGAAGCCATTCGCCGAGCATACCGTTCCAGTGAAGGCGGATATAGTCAAGTTGTCCTTTCAGACTTTCCGGACTGAATACGACAGGTTCCCGCAGCAGGGAAATAAGATCGTGATTGAATGGTCCGAATATGGGCAGTGTTTTTACATATTCCTGGACCGTTATCCAGCTCTGAGTATAAAGCGGATCGAGAGAAAGTTCCTTGTCGTCAAAAAGTACAATAAAAGGTTTAAATGCAGGATTCTCGTTTGCAAGATGAAGCAGTATAAGTTCTTCAAGTGTTTGTTCACGGTTTGTACGTATTTTTTTAGTACCGGAATCAAGTGCAGTCTGTATAAGGTACTGTCCGGCGGTCAGTTTCCCCTGATATACTGCTGTCGGTGGAAAATACGACATAAATGACAACAACAGGTTGTCTACATTTTCTTTGCCGTACCCGTTGTCCAGCTTTTCGAGCATGCCAGTAAAAGCTGTTCCATCTTTATCCCTGCGGTAGAGCATACAGACATAATGAAATATTTCATCTATAAGTCCCATAGCATTAAGCTGTCCGGCAGAAATACACTTTTCATGTTCACTTCGTTTGTCGAACAATGCATTAAGCTTTTCTGCGAAGGTTCGCACACTTTTCATATTGGCAAGAACAGCATTACCGGTAGACATATATGTCGTTTTGTCGAAATTACAGAGATCCCTGATCTTTCTGCTTATATGAAATTCATTATATGAGATTTTCATTTGCTCCCTCCGGAATGTTTTTCTACAATGGTCTTTATATTTAAAATAAGTTCATCATCTTTTTCGATTGTTTCAATTGGTACAGGCATACGGTATGTCCAGTTAAAAGGACTTACTGTTCCGGGGATATTTATGCGTTCATCTGACGGTTTTTCGAGCCAGTATGATTTATTCATATAAAGGAAATCCTGAAGAGGATGGATACACCACATGCTGCCCGCTGCCGCAGCAGCAGAAAGAATACAGCGTGCTGTCTCCGGTGTGAAGAATTTATACAGTTTTTTCTGACTGTCGAATGAATCGGGATATGTTTTTGCAAAAAGAGATGCCGCATATGCATCCTGTTCCCACCATTCTCGTATTGTAGGTGAATCGTGCACCGACGTTGTTGTAACAGAAAGACTCGGATATTCACTGAACGGAATATACGGTTGTCCGTCTTTATTCCATTCGCGTGCCCAGCGGACGACACGCAGTGACAAAATAGTATTGTCCTTCATAACAGGTGGAAGACATGGAAGATTTACACCAAGATCTTCTCCGCAGGCGACCATATTAACAGAGTTTGTAAGGGCTTTAAGAATATCAGAGGCTTGCTTTTTCCAAAGTTTTTGTTCGTCATCTGCAAGGGAAACGAACACGTTTTGCAGTTTCTGTTTTTCAGCATCGCTGAGTGTTGCCCATGAAGTTGATGATGTATATGTCCATAGAGGAACAAACATATCTTTTTCTACTTCAATCAGACACCGGTTGAGCCATAATTGTGCAAGCCGCTCTTTAATCCGCATTGCCGCATCATCGCTGCAAAGATTTCCGAAGTTGAGTTCATAAATATCTTTATCACCACGGATAGTTGGATTAAAAATCCATAATTCTTCATTCGGCAGCTGTGTCATACATGTTGCAAGAATTTTATGCGCAATGTCGTAGTTCCATGTAATATCCTGAATTACACCAGTTTGAACATGAGGCTGTGAAAGCCATCTGATTCTTCCATTGTCAAATCCTGCTTCATGCAGTTTTTCCCGCGTGATTGCCTTATACGGATCAGTATGGCCGAGAACTGCTGTTGTATCGCGTTCAGGAACCGCCCATATACGGAAAAAACCGAGAATATGATCGAGCCGGTATGCGTCGTAGTATTGTGCAGCAGATACGAGCCGTTCTTTCCACCACGCATAATCTGTCGATTTAAGATACTTCCAGTTGTACGTCGGGAATCCCCAGTTCTGTCCTTTCAGATTTTCTCCATCTACAGGTGCACCCGCACGGAGTGACTGATTAAAAATTTGGGACTGTGACCATGCATCGCATGAATCCTCATTCATGAGAATAGGAATATCACCTTTGAGGATAATGCCAGCCTTTCGTACTTCAGAAGCTGCATAGATAAACTGCTGTGCGGCACGCATCTGCGTCCATGCATAGAACAGGTTTTCTTTTTTGTCATCCGCCTTGTCCCAGCGTGCCGCGATTTCACGGTCTGTAATGACTCGGTCGGCAGATTTCCATGATTTCCATGTTGCCTGCATGTATTTCCATTTGAGATTTTTATAAACGGCATACGGAATAATCCACTGATTCTTTTTTATCCACGCTGTAAGTTCTGCTGATGGTTTTCCTGTTTTTGCAATCTCAGTAGATTCGTAAAGTATATGGAGAAGTTCAATTTTTGTATTAAGAATTGTATCGTAATTATAGCGGTGTTTATATGGATTATTATTAATAAAATCGTTATATTTTTGTGCAAATTGTTTATCAGATGAAAGAACTTTCGAAAATTCGGGAAGATATGTCAATGAAATGTAGATAGGATGCAACGCGAAAGCTGATAGACCGCTGTACGGCGACGACTGTGTTCCTGTATCATTAACAGGAAGCAGCTGGATAATTGTAAGTCCTGCCTTTTTACAAAATTGAACGAATTCTGTAAGTGCAGGAAATTCCCCGATAGCAGGATATTTTTTTGAATAGAGAGCCCCAAGAGGGACTACAATACCTGTGCGTTTGTCATAAGGGAAAACCGCCGTTGGTTTTTGTTCATCTTTATTATTACTTTCCATTCTGTATATTCTAACACGATATATAACTTTTTGATAGCAATTATTTCACTTGAGAATATCTGCGATGTAATAAAAGTACTTTATCGGTTGATAAATCCTGTTGTCCAATGCCATATTGGTTTTGCCAGGGCGTTTGAGAACGGCTGTATCTTATAAAAGTCAGGAAGCCAGCTTGTGTCGTCGGACAGATCCTGATAAAAAAGATAGTTAAAGTTATATGCATCAATGAGATCGCGTAGATCTTCATCCTCTGTTTTATTAACAAGACGGTTTTCTATTGATGAAAGAGCCTCTCTCCGTTTTGCAAGATGAAATTCATCCTCTTTGAACGGTACCGGCGTATACTGCGACATGAGAGAAATTACAGCTTTGCCGTCTGCATTTTTTTTGAGCCATTCAAGTGTATCTGCCGTTTCTTCGAAGTGTCCCGGCAGAAACAAATGCCTGATGATCACTCCCTGTTCGATTTTTTCTTTTTCAATGTTGTCTTTATTTTTTGTTATTATTTTGAGCGGATTGTGTTTTATCATCCAGACAACAGCTTTTTTTGCAACATCGGGATAATCCTCAGCAGCGAATAATTTTTTTGCAAGTGTATTCGACAATGTTTTTAAGTCAGGCAGCCATATAGTGACGGTATCATTAAGCAGTTCAAGCATCTCAACAGATTCATATGATGATGTATTCCAGCAGTACGGAATAATAACACCTGCTCTGCGGGCAGCTTTCAGATATTCTGCAAGCTGTGGAATGATATGACTGCCCGTGACTAAATTGATATTTTCAGCACCTTCTTTTTGCAGACGAAGACATATTTCTGTAAATTCGCTGGAATTTACAGATCGTCCCATTCCTTCCTGTGAAATTTGATAGTTCTGACAAAATGCACAGCGTAGTGTACATCCTGTGAAAAAAATTGTTCCACTGCCTCCGTGTACCGTTACAAGTGGTTCTTCTCCAAAATGCAGACATGCAACAGCAATGCGTACGCTGTCCGTTTCACCACAGAATCCTGTTTTACAGGATGTACGGTCTGCTTTGCATTTACGAGGACATTGCATGCAGGATGTATAATATTGTTGTATAGTGGTACTCATTGTCAGAGTGCCTTTCTGTCCACAAGTATTGTCATAAGGGCGGAAAGAACTTCAATCGGCAGATCCTCTGCTTCGCAGCCCGTAAGCTGTCCGATTTCAATCCAGTCGTCATCGGAAAGCAGATCTCCGTCTTCCGTACTTCCGTTCAAGAATGACATCATGGCACCAAGCTTGTCTGTGTGAATATCAGTTGGTTCATTTTCGGGCGAGATCGAATTTTGTATATATTGTGACAACCAGTAATCGGCAATTGAGCGGGGAAGTGCACCAGGAAGCCGGGCATTACGTACCAGCAGTTCTGCCGCCTGTCTGCTTGCGTGTACTGCATCGTATCGTCCGCCATTTTGATTCCTTTCTCTTTTGACGATGCGTTGAATGTCGCTTCGGAATTTTTCTATATCAGTCATATTTCTACTATATATAATTTTATTTTTCTGTGGAAGAGCAGCAAAGAGAACTTTTTGCAGATGTCCTGGACCAGATATATCTTAAGTAACCTGTCAGAAGTCTATGTGTTTTTGCTGTTTTTAAATCTTGACAAGAATGACAACTACTTTTACACTGGTACCATGGATTTGAGAACTGTTTTAACCACTGATACTGTAGACCTTCATTTGAAGGGAACAACAAAAGAAGAAATTATCGACGAAATGCTGGACATACTTGTGAAAGCCGGCAAAGTTACAGA
>Ga0172378_10000502_pt1 | contig 34442 bp, 38 predicted proteins | sample GrowelOW332metaG_FD_119755 | JGI IMG/M metagenome (GOLD analysis project Ga0172378, IMG submission 119755) | Groundwater microbial communities from an aquifer near a municipal landfill in Southern Ontario, Canada - Pumphouse #3_1 metaG | ecosystem: Environmental > Aquatic > Deep subsurface >...
ATCCGTAGGTTATCATGATCGCCATAGCAAGGGACAGCGAATAGAATGCCTGACCGAGAGCATCAAGGAAAAGATCCGGAGTGATCTTGGACAGATCGAAACCCAGATAATATGACAGTCCGGCACCTGTTCCGGGCTGAGCGATGATGTAAATGGTCAAAAGTACCAGCATTATCAGGAATGCGGGCATGAAGATCTTATTCACGCGTTCGATGCCCTTGTTCACACCTTTGTAGATAACGTATGCCACCAGCACAACGAATATGAGGAAGGCAGCAAGCGAATAGTATGATGCAGCAAATTCACCGAAAGCTGTCGATGCGGTCATGTCCATATTCATCGCAAAAGCGGCCAGATATCCGAGGATCCATCCGCCTACGACACAATAATACGGCATGATCAGAACAGGGACCAGAACGGTGACCTTTCCCAGAAGCGATCCGCGTTTGTCCAATCCGGAATATGCTCCCTCCGGGGTCTTGCGGGACCTCCTTCCGAGAGCGATCTCCGTGATCATCATCACGGCACCGAACGTCATTGTGATCGCGATATAGACCAGAAGGAACGCTCCTCCTCCGTCATTTGCCGCGATCGTAGGAAAACGCCAGATATTTCCAAGACCGACTGCAGAAGCTGCCGCAGAAAGAATGAATGCGGTCTTACCTGAGAATTGCGCCCTGCCTATTTCGGTCATTCGGAAGGGGGTAAGGTGACATCAGTTAAAATGATAACGACTGTAAAATTAGAAAATAAGGGACCTGCACGGCAATGCAGGTCCTGTATTCATCAAAGGTCCCTTATGGCGTCCTTCATGGACCTCACATATTCGTAGACGAACGGGGCGGCATCGCGGCCGTGCTCTTCGATCAGTCTTTCGATGGCACTTCCAACAATGACACCGTCGGAGAACTGAGCGAAATGCCTCGCCTGTTCGGGCTTGCTGATACCGAATCCGATAGCCACCGGCACATGCGATGATTCTTTGGCCGTCTTTACGATATCACCGATATTCGAACTGAAGTTCTCCCTTACCCCGGTGACTCCCATGGACGAAACGGCATAGATGAAGCCGGTCGCCTCGGCAGCGATCATCTGATACAGGTTGTATGAGAAACTGTCGTAGTTGTCGATGATCACTATCATAAGCTGTCACCCTCCGTTGATATTTTGAGGGCTTTGACAACTGCCGCGGCCTTGTTCAGACACTCCTGATATTCCTTCTCCGGAACGCTGTCGGCCACTATTCCCGCACCGGACCTTATGAAGACCTTTCCGTTCTTCCTGAATGCAAGTCTGATCGCAATGCAGGTATCCAGATTTCCGGAGAGGTCCAGATATCCGATGGCTCCGCCGTAGATTCCTCTCTTGTTATTCTCCAGTTTATTGATGATCTCGCATGCGCGGATCTTGGGTGCCCCGGACAGTTTTCCGGCGGGAAGAATGGCATCGACAACGTCCAATGCGTCCTTGTCGTCGCGCACCAGTCCCTTGACCTCGGAACCTATGTGCATTACATGCGAGAACTTCTCGATCGTCATGTATCTCTCGACCTCCACGGAACCGAACTCGGAGACCTTTCCGATATCGTTCCTTCCGAGATCGACGAGCATATTGTGCTCCGCCCTCTCTTTCTCGTCAGACAGGAGCTCTGCTTCCAGTTCACGGTCCTCAGCCTCGGTCTTTCCGCGGGGGCGGGCGCCTGCCAGAGGGAAGGTGCGGACCTCTCCGTCCTTCATCTTGACCAGCGTCTCGGGCGATGCTCCGGCGGTTCTATGTCATCGCTGCAGAAGTAGAACATGTAGGGAGAAGGATTGAGCGACCTGAGAGCGCGGTAGGTGTTCAGGAGGTTTCCTTCCATCTCGGCCTCCAGCCTGTTGGAGAGGACAACCTGGAAGATGTCCCCCTCGTAGATGTGCTTCTTGGCGGTCTCGACCATCTGACAGTACTCCTCTTCGGAGAACAGAGGCTTAATCTCACACTTCAGCACAGGTTTCTGGATCTTCTTGGGGGTTCCCTTCTTGATCAATGCCGCTATCTCGGCGAGGTCCTTCCGGCCTTCTCGTAATTGGCGTCCATATCATCCGTGGATGCATTGGCTATGAGAATGATCTTCTGGGTGTAATTGTCGAAGACTATGACCTTGTCGAAAAGCATGAGATCGACGTCTTTGAAACCCTCTTCGTCCTTGGCGTCCAATACGAGCGATGGCTCGCTGTACTTGATATAATCGTAAGAGAAGTAACCTACAAGTCCTCCGGAGAACGGAGGCGGATAGATGAGCCTGGGGCTTTTGTATTTTCTGAGTATCTCGCGGATCTTTACCGCTGGGTGGGCCGTCTGCTCCTCAGACAGTTCCGTGACCTTCTTGCCGTCGACCGCACGGACCTTCATCTGTCCGTTCTGACAGGTGACCTCTAGTGTGGGATCGTATCCGATGAACACGTAGAAACAGTGGTTGCTGACGTCCATTACCTTGTTGAGAAGACATATCGGTGTGATCATGTCCCCTGCTATTTCCATGCTGACCGGTACGACCTTGTACTCCTTTGCAAGCATACGCGCTTGGACAGTGACGGCCTTAGTTCCATTGGGATTACATCTTACTGGATCGGACTATCATTATCTATGATATAAAGTTTAATGCATTGATGTATATTATTATACATTATACAAGTATTTTCAAGGACATACCGTCCATAATATCGTATAATTATGTACTTCAGAAATAGGATGCTGGTGAAGTATCATTATGGTTAAGTTAAAAAAAGAATAATGGGGGGAAAGATCCCCTGAAAGGTTTACTGGCCGGATACCGTCTGCTCTGCGGACTGTATGCACTTTGTCAGGACGGAATATGCATTGATCATATCCGATTCTCCGACGATGAAGATGGTATCAGTATGACAGCTGACCGTCTCTTCGATATTGATCCCCGCATCGGACAGATTTGTGATCAGGAATGCGATGACACCGCTCGTATCGACGATCTTCTCGGGCGATTTGACTGCGATCTCGACCAGATTCTCTCTGATCTTGATGATGTTGAATCTTCCGACAGTGTCCATGATCCTGTCTTTGAGCATGCGATCGGCGATGATGGTGACCGCAGAGGCCGACTGCACGCACTGCATGATCGAATTCTCGTTCCACAGGTCCTTGAAGAGATTGTCCATCTTGTGAAGAACGGTCCAATCGTTCTTTGCCGTGACGATACAGGTCTTCGTCCTCATCTCAAGCCTGCTGTCTTTGAGGATGTTTAGGATGCTGAGTTCGTGGTCCGTCGTGGTATTGAGCTTGCCGGCATAACGGCGGCATGCTATCATAACAGCTTCTTCGTTGTCCACGTCGAGATCCTTCATTATGGTCCTTGCCAGTGAAGAATAATTGATGAGACCTTTGGCTACACAATCTTTGATACTCGGATGTGCATCGATGTAGATCCTCGTCCTCTCGGCGAGACTCTCTTTAGATACATTTTTGGACATACGTTCCGAATATACTTCAAAGTATATAGATAATTGTCCCATTTGGGACAATATGTTGGAAAATGTTTGAGAAACAGACCTTTCAGTCTATGAATCTGACCTTGGATTCTTCGAATTTTCCGCGTGCTTCGGGCTTTTCATCCGGAATTCCGAGTGTTATGAGTGCCATGGGCACTCCCTCGGTCTTACCGATGATATCCTGAATGGGCTCGACGCGGTCCATGTTCGGATACATTCCGCACCAACATGTTCCGTATCCCATATCCTCTGCCCTGAGAAGCATGTTCTCGATGGCCGCACCGCAATCCTGCTGCCAATACTCGGAAAGGGATTCGTTGCCGCAGACGATAATGATGCATTCGGCCTGCGCACCCATTTTTGCATAGGGATGGACCTTGACGATCTTATCCTTGGTCACTTTGTCTGTCACGACAACAAATGTCCACGGACGCGCATTCCTGGCGCTGGGAGCCATCATCGCTGCCTCCAGGATCGAAACGATATCCTCTCTGGGGATCTCTCCGGGCCTGTACTGTCTGATGCTCCTGCGTTCTCTGATAGCGATAGATGTTTCCATTTTATCACTTATTTAACATATTAAAATATAATACTGTATATAATACATTGTAAGAAATTACAAAATGCGTTCAAAAATTTGGACCTTCAAATCTGAAGCAGTTACAATCACTTAAGAAATGCATAACATCTTTTTTACTTAAGATGTCAAAAGAATGCCACACCTCCTTCATCACATGTCTTTCACAACGAATATTGTCATATTCCGGCCTAAAGACTGCCTTTTCATATCATATTACATGAGATCTTACAGTATCATCTATAGAACGATATTCACATCCATCACTATGGATCAAAGGACGGGAATAGTGATAGCATCGGTAGCGTTGATCATAGCTATCGCTGCTATTGTCATCATTATCTCGACAGGGGACGATAAAAACTCCGGGGCCGATGTCATCGAATGGGAATGACAGTATGAGTCTGTACAGGGTGATGTACGACGGTACGGCGATGTCCTGCATATTGGATCTCGAAGAATAAGATAAATGAGCTTCGGTCCCCTTTTTTCCCGGGGTCCGAAGCTCTGAAACAATTTTTACTGTATCGCTTTCTTGAAAAGATACATGAACTGCGCAACGTGCTCCGGCTGCAGGATGAGCGGAGGTATCAGACGCACCACCTTTCCGTGACAGACATTCACGAGAACGCCGTTGTCGCGCATATATTTCTGAACATATGACGCGGTCTCGGGCGAATCCATCACTATTCCGATGATGAAACCTGCTCCGCGGACATCCTTGATCTTCGGACTCTGTATCGCCTGAAGCTCCTTCTTCCATGATGCTCCGACCACGGAGGCGTTCTTCACGAGGTGCTCTTTCTTCATGATATCGATGACAGCGCATCCCGATGCGGTCACCAGGGGGTTTCCGCCGAATGTGGTCCCGTGTGTACCGGGGGTCATCACCGATGAGAGCTCGTCTGTTGTGACAACGGCACCTATAGGCGTTCCGCCGCCGAGGGCCTTTGCCATCGTGATGATGTCGGGAATCACTTTGTAGTTCTCGATACCGAACCATTTTCCGGTACGTCCCATTCCGGTCTGGACCTCGTCAACGACCATTATCGCCCCCGCATCTGTACAGATGTCTCTGACAGCCTTGTAGAACTCCGGCTTGGCAGATACCACTCCGCCTTCTCCCTGGATCGGCTCGACCATGACCGCCGCCGTATCCTTGTTCACGATTTCTTTGACGGATTCTATGTTCCCGTACTCGTAATACTGGAAAGCGTTGCTGATCAAAGGCTCGAACGATGCCTGATATTTCGTCTGACCGGTGGCTCCGAGTGCCGCTGCGGTACGTCCGTGGAATCCGTTCAGCGCAGATACGACCTTCTGGCGCCCGGTGTAGCGGACAGCTACTTTGAGCGCTCCTTCGTTCGCCTCGGCACCGCTGTTCACGAACAGGGAACGGTTGAGTTCCCCGGGCGTTATGCTGGCCACTTTCTCTGCAAGCTTTGCCTGCTCTTCGACGTAATAGAGGTTGGACACATGGACAAGCTTCGCCACCTGCTCCTGCATCACTTTCACCCATTCGGGATGCGAATATCCCAAAGCGTTGACCGCGATACCGGCCACAAGGTCGAGGTACTTCTTTCCCTCCGTGTCGTAAAGGTATACTCCCTCTCCGTGTGAGAACGAAAGGTCTATACGGCCGTAATTCTGGAACAGGTATTTCGAACTCAGTTCCTTGATCTCTTCAAATTGCATTTCTCATCACTTCACTATGATCGTTCCGTGAGGGACATTCTTCATGAGGTCCGTCACGATGCTTCTCTTATCTTTTCCGTTTACCATACGGACGGTCTGCACACCGGCATTCAGCGCGTTGCGGCAGGCCTCCACCTTGGGGATCATTCCGCCGGAGATCACCCCTTTCTTAATGAGCTCGTCGACCTCGGCGAGCGTCAGTTTATTGATCTTCGATCCGGGATCGTTGACGTCCATCAATATTCCCGGCACGTCTGTTATCGTTATCAGTTCCTTGCACCTGATGCCTGCGGCTATTCCCGCGGCCATGGTATCGGCGTTGACGTTGAGTTTGTGACCTTCCGCATCTGCCCCTATTGGATAGATAACGGGCGTCACACCTGCATTGAGCAGGTCTTCCAGGGATTCGGTGTTGACCTCGCTGACCTCTCCCACGAGCCCCAGGTCGACAGTTATCTCTTTGCCATCCTCTAATACGGTGTAGGGCGCTTTCTTCCTGCAAACGGTGAATACGGAGCCTGCAGAGCCTATCGCCTTCACAGAGGCCTCCTCCAGACACTTGACGACATCGTTGTTTAGTCTCTGCAGGACAATCTCAGCCACCTCGAGACCTTCGGCGTCGGTCACCCTGACGCCTCCGACCTTCTTGGGCTGCATGCCTCTCTTCTCCATCTCGGCCGAGATCTCGGGACCTCCGCCGTGGACCAGGATTATCTTGGCACCGTCGCGGATGATCTGCGCTATCTCGTTGGACAGACGCATCAGATCCTCTTTGCCGCGGATGGCGTTGCCTCCGAACTTAAGAACGTAGATACCTTCCATCACGAACCCTCATGTAGCGTATTCCGCGTTGATACGGACATAATCGTACGTGAGATCGCATCCCCAGCCGGTAGCGGATTCCTTTCCGATACCGAGGTCCAGGGCAATACAGACCTCCTTGTTGTCCATTGCCATACGGACGACCTCCACTGAGCGCTCTTCCTGGAAAACAGGTGCTCCGCAGTCGAGGATCGGCACTTCCATGTCCCCTCCCTTGATGACAAGGTGGACATCGTCGAGATTGAACTTGCAGCCGCTGTTTCCGAGGGCCATCATGATACGTCCGTAGTTCGGATCGGATCCGAAGATGGCCGATTTCACCAGAGGGGAGTTGATGATCTTGCGGACTGCCTTACGTGCATCTTCCTTCGATTCCGCACCTGTAACCTGGACTTCGATGAGCTTTGTGGCTCCCTCTCCGTCCATTGCGATTGTCTTGGCGATCTTGGTCATGACCATCTGCAGCGCCTCCATGAACGCGGGGTCCTCCGAAGCATCCGCTCCGTTGGACATTCCGTTCGCCATGAGGATGCATGTATCGTTGGTGGACTGGTCTCCGTCCACGGATACCATGTTCATGCTGTCATCCAAGATCTGCTGGAATGTGTCCTTGAACTTGGGCGAGAGCTTCGCATCCGTGGTGATCAGCGAAAGCGTGGTGCCGTGAAGGACCTTCAGATGGGGCGAGATCATTCCGCTGCCTTTCGAGATCATGGAAACATACACAAGTGTACCGTCGCCGAGACGTACACGGACGGATGCTTCTTTCTTTATCGTGTCCGTGGTCATTATGGCCTCGGTGATCAGACCGTCTGCCTCGCGTCCCTCGTCGAGTTCCTTGCATGCACGGCTGATACCGTAACGGACCTTGTGCATGTCCATGAAACGTCCGATGAGACCGGTAGACATGACACCGACCTGTTTGGGATCGAGATTGAGCTCTGCGGCAACCGCCTGCTGCATGGAGACAGCATCTTCGAGTCCGCGGCGTCCGGTAAGCGCATTGGCATTACCGCTGTTCACAACGACCGCCGACAGCGTCGGCGAATTATCCTTCATCATGACCTGAACGGGTGCGGCCTTGACCTCGTTGGAGGTGAACGCCGTGAATGCCGTTGCGGGTACTTCCGAATACAACAGGCCGAGATCCAGCGAACGGTATTTCACACCGCTGTGGACACCGGCCGCTTTGAATCCCTGGGGAGTTGTTATGCCCCCTTCTATGAACTCTACCATTTCAAACACCTAATCCCGGTAGGTTAAGGCCTGCCGTCTCCTTCAGTCCGAGCATGAGGTTCATGCACTGGACCGCCTGTCCCGAAGCACCTTTGACAAGGTTGTCCAGGACACCGAATGCCACGACCTTGTCTCCCAGGACCTGGGATGCGACATGGGCATGGTTCGAACCGACCACCGCGCGGATGGACGGTTCCTTAACGTAATGTACGAAGGGCTCGCCTGCGTACTGTTTCTCGTATACTGCGGATATCTCCTCGTCGGAGACGTCCTTCTTGAGATCGAAGTAACATGAGGACAAAATACCGCGGACGATCGGAATGAGCTGGGGAACGAACATCACCTTGCTGTGTCCGCCTGCGAACATATCGACGACCATCTCGATCTCCGGAGTGTGACGGTGCTTGCCGACACTGTACGGGATGATCGATTCGCCGCATGTCGGGTGGTGCAGACGGGGCGAAGGCACCATGCCTGCTCCGGACGTTCCGCTCTTTGCGTCTACGATTATTTCCTCTTCCACCAAACCGGACTTCATGAGGGGCGCGCATGCCAATATGGCGGATGTCGCATAACATCCGGGGTTGGCGACTATGTCTGCGCCTTTGATCTTGTCGCGGAAGAACTCGGGAAGACCGTACACCGCTTTTTCCAGATGTTCCGGGTCCGTATGTTTGTGACCGTACCATTTCTCATAGGTCGGTATATCGTGGATACGGTAGTCTCCCGAAAGATCGATGACCTTGATGCCCGCGTCTGCCAATGCCGGAAGCTCCTGCATTGCGACACCGTGGGGAGTGGCTACGAAAACGAAATCCAGATCCTTCGTGTCCGAGATCTTCTCTGTGAAACACAGATCGTCCAAGTAACCCTTCAGGTGGGTGTGTATGTCCGACACCTTCTTACCGGCATTCTGACGTGATGTCAATGCTGCAAGCTCGATATCGGGATGCATGCACAGGATACGGGACAGCTCACTGCCTGTGTATCCCGTTCCTCCGATTATACCTACCTTTGTCATGATCTATCCTCGATTTGGGGAAATAAGACTACCGACATTGTGATTAAAAAGATTATGTCTTATTCTGGACATTGATTGTCCACAAAGTAACACATGTTGCAGAATCTCCCCGTTTTTGTACTCAATGAAGTCACAGGGACACATATGATACCAGATGGTCGAAGTGTACGGATGTGTATGAAAATAGACACGATCCGACTCATCTTCCCGGAATGGAGAAGTCGGGCCAAGAATATTCGATACGCTTCTGTCTTAGGTCATCCTTCCTTTCGGGATCGAGACGGGTGAACATTCCCGCGGCGAATAACGGATAGAATTCCATCCCGTCCTTCTTCTCTATGACATCCCCGCCGAGGACCAATGTCCTTCCGTCACGATCTGCGGCCTCCGGCCTGTTGCCGATATAGATGTGACATACGGTTCCGGACAGGGGGACATCAAGATGATCCTCCTCCCGGATCACCTGATAATCCTGGGAGGCGATGACCTCGGACAGGATGTCCGGATCCCCCTCTCCTCCGATATATTCGGAGAATGCCTCGGATATCTTCCCGCAGATGGTTGGCGACAGGCCCCTTCCGTCCGACAGCGACATCGCCGCTATGTCGGAAAGCCAGGGATGGACCCTCTCGACAGTAAGAAAATCCCAGAATGTCCCATTGCTGTATGGCAGCCGGTCGCGGACGTTCATATTATCGATCCTGTATACACATTCGAACGCTTATCATTTCTCATTTCACAAATAAAAAATACCAAAAGACGATGGTCCTTCCGAATGTGGAAAATAGGTGACCTGAAGATCGACGGACGTGTTGTCCTCGGACCTATGTCCGGAGTGACGTCCAGAAGCTACAGGGATTTCATGAAACCCTTCGGTGTGGCCCTGTCCGTAACGGAGATGACATCCGATGTCGGGGTCATCCACGGCCTCAGAAGGTCCATGGACTATCTCAGATTCGGTCCGAACCCTCCTACCGCATTGCAGCTTTTCGGCAGCGACCCAAGTGTTCTGGCACAGGCATCCGAAGCGGCCCTTAAGGCGAACCGCAACATCGATGTCATCGACATAAACATGGGTTGCCCGGTCGCAAAGGTGGTCCGCAACGGATCGGGATCCGCACTTATGAAAGACCCGAAGAAATGCGGGGACATCATACGCAGCATCAAAAGGACGGTAGATGTGCCAGTAACGGCAAAGATACGCCTTGGATACGGCAGCAACATCAACTACGAACAGGTCATCGACGAACTGGAAGGAGCAGAGGTAGATGCCGTCACGATACATGCGAGGACCATGGAGGAACGCTATACCGGCACCCCCCATTACGATCTTATCAGAGGCCTGCAGGAACGGATGTCGGTCCCGCTGATCATATCCGGCAACATCTATTCCCTGGACGATGCGATCAACGATGTCGGGATGACCGGAGCATCGGGGATCATGGTCGCCCGCGGAGGAGTGGGAAACCCGTTCCTCATAACACAGATCGACCGTTATTACCGTACGGGCGAAAAGCTGCCCAATCCCACGATAGATCAGCAGGTAGACTGGTGTCTGGAACTTGCCGACGGCCTTATAGCGGAGAAAGGCGAAGAATTGGCCATGAACATCCTCAGGGGTGTGGCCCCTAAGTTCATCTCGGGATGCTACAGGAGCAGAGCATACCGTAACAGATTGGCCATCGAGACCACCGACCTCGAAAGCCTGAAGAAGATCCTTTTCGAGATCAGGGACAGGATGGGTTCCGAAAGGATACGCACCGAATGTCTGAGTAAGGACAACTGAACCGTTTTCTGCACCTCATCCCTCTTTTTTGTCTTCCCTGCGCACATACGCGCGCCAAAGATATTAACGTGAAGAGAATATGGGGAATACGATAAACATGGCATGCAAGAAAAAATGCGAGTCGAAAGAAGGAAGCGGCAGGGACAAGATCGTCCTCGCCTATTCCGGAGGACTGGACACATCGGTGGCCATCCACTGGCTTCAGGACAAATACAACCTTGATGTTATCGCGGTCGCGATCAACGTCGGACAGCCTCCCAGCAGCGACGATATCGTCGCACGCGCTCTCAGGAACGGTGCCATCAAGGCCGAGTTCGTAGATGTCAAGGACGAATACGTAGAGGATTACGTCTGGCCTGCACTCAAAGCGAACGCAGAGTATCAGAACATCTACCCTCTCAGCACGGCTATCGCAAGACCTGTCATCGTCAAAGCACTCGTCGATGTTGCCAAGAAAGAGGGTGCAAAATACATCGCCCACGGCTGCACCGCGAAAGGAAACGACCAGGTCAGATTCGATGTCGGTATCGTCTCCCTCGACCCCGAACTCAAGATCATCGCACCCATGAGAGAGTGGGTCATGACACGTGAGGAAGAGATCGACTACGCCCAGAAGAACGGCATCGAGATCATCGTCAAGAAGGAAAGCCCCTACTCCAGGGACGAGAACCTTTGGGGAGCATCATGCGAATGCGGACTCCTCGAGGACGCATGGCAGGAGCCTCCGGCAGGCGTGTGGGAACACACCGTCGACCCCGAGAAGGCACCCGACAAGCCCACATATGTGGAGATCGAATTCAAGGAAGGTATCCCCGTGGCCCTCGACGGCAAGAAGATGAAAGGCGTCGACCTCATCGAGAAACTGGACGAGATCGCGGGAGCTAACGGCGTCGGCCGTATCGACCACGTCGAAGACCGTCTTGTCGGTATCAAGAGCAGAGAGACCTACGAATGCCCCGCAGCGGTCACACTCATCGCAGCACACCGCGGAATGGAAGCACTCACACTCCCCAGGGACGTCATCGAGTACAAGAGAGGGTTGGAGCACAAGTTCTGCGAGATCGTCTACGACGGTCTCTGGTTCGGCGGCCTCCGCAAACCCATCAATGCATTCATCGACGAGACCCAGAAATATGTCACAGGTACCATCCGCGTGAAGCTCTACAAGGGATCATGCACAGTGGTCGGAAGGAAATCCAAGTATTCCCTGTACGACACCGGACTTGCAACATACGCCAAGGGCGACAAGTTCGACCACACATCCGCGGTCGGATTCATCTACTGCTGGGGACTTCCCGGCCAGACAGCCGCCAGAGCACACAAGAAGAAGTGATCGATTTGAGTGAGAAGGCACTTTGGTCAGGAAGGTTCGAAGGAGACATGGATGACTCGACGCTCCGTTTCACGTCCTCGCTGGACGTGGACTCCGCGTTGGCATTCTATGATATCATGGGATCGCTGGCCCATGTCAGGATGCTGAAGAAATGCGGCATCATCCCGGCCGAAGATGCCGACCTCATTATCGACGGTCTCAAAAAGATCGAGAAGACCCTTGAGGACGGAGAATTGGAACTCGACGAGAATCTGGAGGACATCCACACCAACATCGAGTTCAAACTCACATCCATGATCGGTCCCGCCGGCGGAAAACTGCATACCGGAAGGAGCAGGAACGACCAGGTGGCGACCGATTTCAGGATGTACCTCAGAGATGCGGCCATGGAGGCTGTCGATAAGGTCGACGACCTCATCATGGCATTGCTCAGGGTAGCCGAGGACAACGCAGAGACGATCATGCCCGGTTTCACCCACATGCAGCATGCCCAGCCGATCACGCTTGCACAGCATTTCCTTGCCCACGCCTTCAGGCTCGGCAGGGATGCCGACAGGTTCGTAGATGCGGTCGACAGGATGAACAAATGCCCTCTCGGCTCCGCCGCACTTGCAGGCACCACCTATCCTATCGACAGGAAGATGACCGCAGATGCGCTGGGATTCAAGGAACCGACCGAAAATTCCATCGATTCCGTGGCTTCAAGAGACAATGTGTCCGAACTTGCGTTCTGCGCCGCCATGACGGCGGTAGATATGTCTTCGATCTGCGAGGAACTGGTACTCTGGTCCTCACAGGAATTCGGATTCATAGAGATGGATGACAAGTACACCACGGGATCGTCGATCATGCCTCAGAAGAAGAACCCGGATATCGCCGAGCTTATCAGAGGAAGGACCGGCTCGATCATCGGCGGCCTCGTCGCCATGCTGACAATGTCGAAAGGACTTCCCCTGTCGTACAACCGCGATCTCCAGGAAGACAAAGGAGCGGTCATGGATGCGCTCGACAGCGTGACCTTCTCTGCAGAGATGCTTGCGAAGGTCATCCTTACCACGGATTATCACAAGGACCGTATGCTTGAGGTCACCCAGAAAGGATTCATCAACGCCACAGACCTTGCAGACTATCTTGTCACCAAAGGAGTCCCGTTCCGTGAGGCCCACGGCATAGTTGGAGAATCCGTAAGATACTGCATCGAGAACGGAAAAGGTCTCGAAGACCTGTCCCAGGACGAATTCAGACAATTCAGCCCCAAAATCGAAGATGATGTCTACGAATTCCTTCCCGTGAAAGCATGTGTCGAAAGACGCAACTCGTACGGAGGAACATCTTCCGCATCCGTCGATACGCAGCTCTCGCTGGCGATCAAACAGCTGATGGCAAGGGATGATTCCGTAAGGGAAGAAACCCAGTTCATCGAAAAATGCTGGGAAGAACTTCTTAACTAAAACCTAGGGGGTCTCCCCCTTATTCAATATTATATCTCATGGTGATGGTCTCGTAACCGTCGCCTTTTCTGACGATACCAGTGTCCTCGAACCCTACCTTCTTGTACATGCGGATGGCGGATCCGTTCTTGGAATTGACACAGAGAACTATGCCTTTCAATCCCATCCCCTTGGCAATTGATACCATCTCGTGGATCAGCGCAGTGCCCTTTCCCTTCCCTCTGTATTCCTTCAGAAGATAGAATTTACTCAGGACCATAATGGTACCGCGAACGTAATATGCCAGATACCCGATGCGAACACCGCTGTCGAGTATGTATGCGTACTTGTATCCGTCTGCGGATATCTCTTCGCGGATCTTGTCCGGGGTCAGTGTCTCATCGTAGAATTTTATGACCGCACGTCTTTCGACAAAATCGTAGACCTCGATAAGAAGATCGTAAGCCATGGCTGAAAGCCCTTCTGCCTCGTCTACATCTACCCATTCGAGATCTTTATTCATGATAGTATTAAAGAGGCCCCTCCGGAGAGGGGCCGTTGTATTCAGATCTTGGCAAATGCCTGATCGAAGTCTGCCAGGATATCCTTGATGTTCTCGCATCCGATGGACAGCCTGATGGTCGTCTGCTTGATACCTGCGCCTTCGAGCTCCTCGGGACTGAGCTGGGAGTGGGTGGTGCTTGCAGGGTGGATGACCAGGGATTTCATATCGGCCACATTTGCAAGGAAGGAGAAGAGCTTGAGGCTCTCGCAGAACTTCTGTGCGTCTGCCTTCGTTCCCTTGATCTCGAAGGTGAAGATGGACCCGGCGCCGTTGGGGAAATATTTCTCGTACAGGGCATGGTTCGGGTGGTCCTTCAGCGAAGGATGGTTCACCTTGGCCACCTTGGGGTGCTTGTTGAGATATTCCACGACGGCAAGAGCGTTCTGGACATGGCGCTCGACACGCAGCGAGAGCGTTTCGAGTCCCTGCAGCAGCATGAAGGCCGTGAAAGGCGATATGCATGCTCCGGTATCGCGGAGGATGACTGCTCTCACCCAGGTAGTGAAAGCCGTGGGCCCGAAGGACTCACAGAAATTCAGACCGTGGTAACTGGGATCCGGCTCTGCTATCTTGGGATATTTGCCGGAGGCCTTCCAGTCGAACTTTCCATTCTCGATGATGACCCCGCCGAGGACGGTACCATGTCCGCCGATGAACTTGGTGGCAGATTCGACACAGATATCTGCTCCGTGCTCCAGAGGCCTGAAAAGATAGGGTGTCGCGAATGTATTGTCCACGATGAGCGGGATGTTGTATTTATGAACGATCTCCGCAAGCTCGTCGATATCGTACAAGGTAGCATTCGGATTTCCGAAGGTCTCGATAAGGACCGCCTTGGTGTTCTCCTGGATCGCATTCTCGAAGTTGCTGAAATCGTCGGGGTTGACGAACGTGGTCTTTACACCGAACGCAGAAAGCGTGTGTGCCAGAGTGTTGTATGTTCCGCCGTAGATGTTGTTCGACGCTACTATATGGTCTCCCGCAGAAGTGAGCGCCTGGAATGTGTATGTCAATGCTGCTGCTCCGGAAGCAACTGCAAGTGCGGAGGTTCCTCCCTCAAGGGCTGCGATGCGCTTCTCGAATGCAAGCTGCGTATCATTGGTCAGACGGCCGTAGATGTTTCCGTCCTCTTTGAGGACGAATCTGTCCGCTGCCTGTTTCGCATCCTTGAATACATAAGATGTGGAAAGGTAGATCGGCACTGCCCTTGCACCGGTAACCGGATCCGGCTCTTCCTGACCGGCATGTAACTGAAGTGTCTCGAATCCGAGTTTGTCCTTGTTGTTGGGACCGCTCGGGATGTTTGTGTTTGCTTTCTGTGACATTGTATTGCCTCTTTGCAGCTGAACTGCGTTATCTGTTGTCACCGAATAAATGTATTTACGACCTATTGTCGATAATATTCATATATGAATAATTATGAGGAAAAATGAAAGAAATATAAAGGATAATATTCAAAACAGAATATTAAATTTCAGCTGAAATTAGCATCGTCATCAGATGTGACTTCGTATTTGACGTTGGCGGAATTCAGATAATTCATGATGACCTGGGTGATCTTGGACAGGTCTGTAGCCTTGCTGAAGCTCTTGATGTAGAACTCCTTGCGGTCCATGGGGAAGACCATCCTGATCTTTCCTTTCCTGTTGTATCCCTCGGGCTTACGGTTCTGCCTGAGGTCGATCATGTTGAGTTCGACGAACATCTGGAAGATCTCCTCATCCTCCGGCATCTGACCGATCTCTTCCAGGAATGCCTTAAGAATGTCAGGGAAAACGGGTGCAAGATCCTTGTAGTCGGATTTACCTTTGAGAACAAAGTGATTGCTGTAGACCTTCATCATTCCAAGTCATACATCGCCATTATTTAAGCAGTTTGATTGGTGGATCGTATCCCAGATGGGGAAACTTCGAACATATTCGTTATAATATTTTATATAGGCATTATTAAATCACCGTCACATGAGGACCGCTCTGACAATAGCGGGTTCCGATTCCGTCGGTGGTGCCGGCATTCAGGCCGATATAAAGGCCATGACCGCAGTAGGCGTACATGCCGCCACCGTCATCACAGCCGTCACGGCACAGAATACATGCAAGGTCGAAGAGATCTATCCGATACCTCCCGAGATGATCCAGGCACAGCTCGAAGCTGTACTGAAGGATTGTAAGGTCAAGGCAATAAAGACAGGTATGCTCTACAACGCGGAAACGGTCGAAGTGATCGTTGATACGATCGAGGACCATGAGGCCCCACTGATCGTGGATCCCGTTATGGTGGCAACAGTCGGAGACGATCTGTGCGACAAAAGTCTGACACGTGCATTGAAAGAGGACCTACTCCCGATATGCGAGCTCGTAACGCCCAATAAACAAGAGGCGGAAGTACTGGCGAACATGAAGATATCCAACAAGGATGACGCAATGTTCGCATGCGAGATCATCGGAAAACAGGGTTCTTCCGTCCTTCTGAAAGGAGGACACATAAATACGAACGTGGTCACAGATTATCTGTACCTCTCGTCTGAGTTCACGGAAATGAGATACCCGAGACTCAATAAAGCCGGACACGGAAGCGGTTGCGTCCTGTCCGCATACATCACTGCGAACATGGCCATGGGAAACGACCTGGTCAATTCGGCACTGATGTCCAGAAAACTGATGCAGGAAGCGATAGCTTCACAGTATGAGATAGGCGAAGGAGAACCTGTCGTCAACCCTACCGTCAAGGCAGGCAATGACAAGGTAAAGACCTCCGTCCTCGAAGCTGTGGACGATGCGGCAAGGAAACTGATGGACCTGATCCCCATAGAACTCGTCCTGAAAGGCGGCATCAACATCGCCTACGCCATGCCGAACGCTGCAGGACCCGAAGAGATCGCCGCAGTGGACAGAAGACTTGTCGTCCACAACGGAATGCTCGTGAAGAACGGCCCTGCGAAGCTTGGTTCGGCAGAACACCTGTCGTACGTCCTCCTTGAGATAATGAAGGAGAACCCCGATTACAGATGCATCATGAACATCCTCGACACCCCCGATACAGAAGATATCATCGAAGAGGTCGGACTCCGTTCCACTAAGTTCAACAGAAAAGGAAAACCCTCTCTGGCCGAAATGACCAAGAAGGCCATAGCCGAACTCCACGGAAAGATACCCGATGCGATAATCGACAGGGAAGAGAAGATGATCAGGATCGTCGGCAAGGATCCGAACGACGTTCTGGATAAGTTGGAATCAATTCTTTGAAACCGCGGGGAACCATCCCCGCACCTTTTTCTTTATAATAAAAAGAGGCCGATGCGCGAACGCACCGACCGTTGAAAATGATCTCAGACCTGAGGTCCGCTGTCGACGTTGGACGTCTTCTCTTCGACCATTTCCTGCTTCTCCCTGTTCTTGTAGTATCTCTGCAGAACAAAGTAGAACGGAATGTAGATCAGAAGGATGGCATATCCTACGATGACTCCCTCGATACCGTACAGTATGTAACTGTAGTAGGTAAGACCGGGAACGAGCAGACAGATCTGGAAAAATGCCATACCGATGGCTATTCCGAGCCATCCGCGGGGACACTTCCACGGTCTTTCGATGTTCTTGAACCTGGGGTCAAGCCTGGATTTGATGAATGCGAGCATTGCAATTCCGTTGGCCAGACAGAATCCGATGGAGGATGCTGCGAGGATCATTCCGGGGCTTCCGAGAGGGACCAGACACATACCGAAGATGAACTGGAAGACCATTGCGCTGACAGGTGCTCCGTATACATTCGTCGTACCGAAGAACCTGGGCATGTTGTCTTCCTTTGCCATCGTGTACATGGTCCTGGATGTTCCGAGGAAAGCCGTCTGGATGATCATGATCAGACCGGCCACCAAAAGCAGGATGGCTATGTACATTCCGTAATGTCCGAACGCGCTCTCACAGATGGGGATGAAGGTCATGTATCCGTTATCGAGGACACCGTCGACACCGAGAACTCCGAAGACAGAGGTTGCGACGAGGACGTACACGAACAGACAGATCAGTCCGCATGCGATCATTGCCTTGGGCAGGTCCTTTCCGGGGTTCTTGTATTCCGGACCGTAGACGGCGGTGGTCTCCCATCCGCAGGCACTCCACTGGGCAATTGCAAGCGTACCGAACAGGAACATAGCATCCATTCCGCCGAAGTTATCGAACATCGGAGGCAGGAACTGATCTGTGATGTTGCTCATCGAGAAGTCTCCGTTGAAGAACGGAATGACCGCGATGACGACCAGGGGGATGATGGTGATCGCTGCAAGGATGGTACCCAACTTGGCTCCGCTGGCAAGTCCTCTGAGACCGATCAGGAAGATCAGAAGATAGATCGCCAGACTGACCACGATATTGATGACCATATTGGTCTCCATACCGAAAAGTGCGGCGACATAACCTGCGGCAAGGATCGAGAACACGGGAATGACCGCAGACCATGTGAACCAATAGTTCCATGCGCAGAAGGCTCCTATGAACTTTCCTTTGTTGAATTTGTTCGGATCGGCATTCTCTTCCGTGAACACTTTCTGTGCACAGCCTGGTACACCGGATGCTTGGAATGTTACAGACATCTCACCGATGGCGAAATTCTGAAGGAATCCCTGAACACAGGATATTCCCCAAATGACTATTCCAAATGCATATAAGGGCTCGGCCAAGTCATAAAGTGACGGAAGAATCAGAATAGGGACACCCATCGCAATGATGAGTCCCTGTTTCCAGTCAATGGATTTCACAAGTTCGTTGACTGTGATCTTTGACTCGGTCTTTGTTTCTCCCATGTTAATCATTAATCCTGCTCAATTGTTGAAAACCCGTTTCAAATATTGAGCGTCTCAATATAATACTAGCAGGATAGTATTTATAATTAGCTATTTTTTGTACAAATTTTTAATTCAACTATATAAATACCTTTGTATTAAATTACATCTTTTCAGTTATAGTATATATAATTATGTTAAAATTGTAGAACATAAGATAAAAAAATGCCGCGGACCGAATGCCTGCGCAGATCGGATAATGATGATAAGTACAATAAAAATATGAAGGTTGATTTAAGTGGTTTTTATCGGCCGAAAGACCGAACGATCATTCGATGGAAACGATCGTGATCTCGAAGTAGAGGACCTCGTTGTACTTCTCGCCGCACGTCCTGCATGTGAAGGTATCGGCGACACCGTCACTGGACGGGTCGGTCACGGACGTGATGTAGAAGTAGCTCGTTCCGAAATCTACCTTGATCATCTGAACTTCGATGTTTCCGACTGTGGATCCGGTCGACTGGTATTCGACATCATATGTAAATGTGATGGTCGATGCTGTGACAGCCGATACGTCCAGGGTTACCTTTCCGAAGTCACCGTCGTAGTTAACATAAGACTTTCCGGCCTCAGGTGAATACGTGATGACGACCATTCCAGTGGACTGGTTGTAAGATGAGGATGCGAGCCACCCGTATTTGGATGTGAAGTTGTTGTTAACTGCTTCTCCGTTGAGGTCCTCATATATGGATTCGAACTCTGTGACGGTCATCGTCTCTGTCGCACTTACGGTCTGACTCTGAGTGCAATCGACGACCTTGCTGGTGTCTGCGCAGACATATCCGTCTCCGACACCTACTTCGATCTTTACGGTCTCTCCGACCTTATGTCCGAGCAAGGCATTTTGGAAAGCGATCAGAACATCGTCTCCGCCCATTTCCACTTCGAATGTGGAATAGGAGGTCTTGCTGAAATCGTTGGCCTTAAGGATGGAATCGTCGGTACCGATGGATTCGTATGTAGTATCAAGAACAGCTGCATTCTCTTCGCCGTATGCAGCGTAAAGCGTCAGGGTGTAATTCACGGTCACAGTGTCGCCGTCATTGACCTGCGTATTGTCAGGAGCGAGGTATTTATCGTATACTCCCGCACCAATAACAGCACAACCGGCCAAGAGGAACACAACAAGACACACCATGAAAATGGGGTCTCTGCTCTTTTTGACTTTTTCTTCGTCAGTCATTGATACCGAATTTCGCAATGTCTGTTTACTATATAAGGGGTGCGGATTATCACCAGACGTTTCCTTTCCCTGTCAAAGGGTTAATTTACCTATATGCCACTCCATCTTCCATGACGATGAAAGATGCGGGACACAGGACAGCCGTCGAAGCGGCCCTGAACCATGAGAGATACGAAAGAACGCCTGTCAACAATTTTGCCCTTGTCACGGCGGCAAGGAGCGCGGGGATAAAGGTCGATGATGCCAGATGGCATCCCGAAGTATCTGCAAAGGTATCGATCGATTACGCCCTGAAGACACACTCGGACTTTGTGAAACCGGTCCTTGACTCTCAGATCCCGTTCGCAGACCTCGGAATGGATGTCAAATTCCCCGAAGACGATTACGGATCGGTGAAATCCGTCAAAGTCACCACTCCCGAGGAAATAGACGACCTTGCATTCTTCGACCCTTCAAAGGCAAGCGAGTGTCCGAACTTCACAAATGTCATCGTCAAAGGCATCGAAGCAACTGCCAAGATGCTCCCGGAGGACCTTCACCTGTGCGGACTGTCCTGGGGACCGATAAGCACTGCAGGTTACCTCATGGGCACGGAGAACATGCTTCTCATGACCATGATGGGGGAAGAGGAACCGGTCAAGAAACTGATCAACAAGGTCGCCGATTTCGTACTCGAACAGCAGCTCGTCATGATCGATGCGGGCGCCACGGTAATGTGGATGGCGGACCCGACATCTTCGGGAGACCTCATCTCACCCGATATGTTCGATGATTACTCATTCGGACCGATCAAGAAGGTCATATCCAAGACCAAGGAACAATACAAGGTCCCTGCATTCCTGCACATCTGCGGAAACACCACAAGCATCATGAAGAAACTCCCGGCCACGGGCTGCGACTGTTTCAGTTTCGACCATGCCGTCGATATCGCCCAGGCGAAATCGCTTGCGGGAAGGGAGATAGCCCTCATGGGGAACATCGATCCCGTCAAGATGATACTTCAGGGAAATCCCGAGGAGATCACGCAGAAGTGCTACGAGATGATCGATGTTGCCGGACAGGACGGTGGATACATCATCGCACCCGGCTGTGAAACACCTCTTGCCAGTCCGGACGAGAATGTGATCGCCATGGGAAAAGCGGGTATCGATTATTGGAAGAACAGACACTGAACAGAGCAAGTAATATACCTTGCAAGATGATATTAGCGGTATGTTCGACCTATATGTTGTCACGGACAGAGCGCTGTCCCACGGATTATCCGATGCAGAAGTGGCCAGGCTCGCCTATGCTGGCGGAGCGGACGTCGTACAGCTCAGGATGAAAGCTGAGGACGGAAAGGTCATGCTCGAGCAGGCAAAGATCATCAAAGAACTTGCCGACGAGTATGCGAAATACTTCATTGTCAACGATAGGGTGGATGTGGCCATGCTCTCTGATGCGGACGGCGTCCATCTCGGTCAGTCGGATATCCCCGTAGCGGAGGCCAGAAGACTTCTCGGAGACGACAAGATCATAGGTGTCTCGGTCCACAATGTGGGCGAGGCGGTCACCGCCATGAACGACGGAGCGGACTATCTTGGTGTCGGTTCCATTTTCACGACCAGCACCAAACTGGATGCGCAGCAGGGACTCGGACTCGATGCGATATACTGTATCAAACAGGCCGTCGATCTTCCGATAGTGGCGATCGGCGGCATCAACAGGGGAAACATAACCGATGTCATCAGGGCAGGCGCGGACTCCGTGGCCGTAGCGTCCGCCGTTGTAGGACAGCCCGATATCGAAAAGGCTGCCCATGAGCTCAGGGACATGATCCTGAAAGCAAGACTAAGATACTAAAAATGCTACCAGGGAATCGCATGATAATAGCGATAACCGGTAAGAAGAACAGCCTCCGTCCTTTCGAAGAGCAATTGGAGCTCATAGCGAAAGGCGGCCCCGACATGATATTGGTCCGTGATAAGAACGCAGATGATGTGGATTATCTCGAATTTGCCAAGAAATGCAAAGAGATCTGCATGAAATATCATGTGGCCATGTCCGCGGATACGCATTTGACGGTCGCAAAGGAACTGGGCGTCTATCACATCCAAGTACCGTTCGATTTCTTTGTCTAACATACTGCCGATACCGAAGGATTCTCCGTCGGTGTCAGCGTACACAATTCCGAATAGACAAAGAAAGCGGAAGAACTGGGCGCTCAGAGGATCATTTTCGGAAGCGTGTTCGAGAATTCCTGCAAGGCCGGAAACGCTCCCAAGGGCATCGAAGCCCTGAAAGGGATCTGCAGCTGCACATCCCTCCCGGTATACGCAATAGGCGGGATCGACCCCGGAAATTCCTCATCTGTCTACAAGGCCGGTGCCGTCGGGATCTGCTCGCTGACCGGGCTCATGTCCGCCTAGGACCCGGCAAAGATAATATCGCAGCTCAGAAATAACGAATGAGGAGCGGCACTCATGATGGTCAACGGGAAGGAAACGGCGATCGGCGAAGGAATGACCCGCGCCGGCCTCATTGACTCCCTCGGATACTCGAAAAGCAGGATAGCCGTCGAACTCAACGGCAGCATCGTCCCGCGCTCCGAATACGACAATACCATTCTCGGTGATGACGACCGCATCGAGATCGTAGGGATGGTGGGCAGAGGATGAGGATCGTTCTGAACGGAACCCCCGCAGATACGGAATTCAAGAGCACATCCGAACTCCTCAACGGCATGTGTCCCGGCGGGATCGCTGTGGTCAACAGTTTCACTGCAGATGCTGATATCGAGCTCTCCGAAGGCGATTCCGTTTTCATTCTGAACAAAGACCATATCCCTTCCGAAAAGGAAGCAGATTTACTCATGTCGGCCCGCGACCCGTCGAGGATCCGTTCTAAATTGAGAAGTGCCAGCATAGGCATTGCAGGTCTGGGCGGTCTCGGTTCCAATATCGCCGCCATGCTTGTACGCTCGGGCATCGGAAGACTTGTGATATCCGATATGGATACGGTGGATGCGACCAATCTGAACAGACAGAATTATTTCTATGACGACCTCGGAAGACCTAAGACAGATGCGACGGAGGATCTGCTGAAGAGGATATCCCCATGCACCGAGATCGAAAAACATCAATGCAGGCTCACACCGGAGAACATTCCGGACATCTACGGGAACTGCGACATAGTCTGCGAAGCGCTGGACTCCGCAGAGGAGAAGGCAATGTTCATCAGCACGGTCTTGGAGAAATGTCCGGACACAATTATCATTTCGGGCCTGGGGATGGCCGGACACGGCCACTCTAATTCGATAACCACCAAAAACGGTTGAATAAGCTCTACATATGCGGAGACGGTACGAGCGAAGTATCTGGCGGTGTCGGATTGACCGCTCCCCGCGTGAACATATGCGCAGGGCACATGGCCAACACCGTCATAGGACTGCTCACAGACACTGAGATTTGAGGCAGGAAAATGGAAGATCCATTAATAATCGGAAATAAGAGATTCAATTCTAGATTTATTTTGGGCTCCGGCAAGTTCTCGTTGGAGATGACCGATGCCGTGATCAGGAACGGAGGCGTGGAGATCGCCACATTGGCCATCAGACGCGCCAACAAGGGCGGAGAGGAAGATATCCTCGATTACATGCCCGAAGGCCACCCTGCTCCCCAACACATCCGGAGCCAGGAATGCGGAGGAAGCATTAAGGATAGCCAGACTCGCAAGGGAACTGGGCTGCAGAGATATGATCAAAGTGGAGATAATAAAGGACTCCAAGTATCTCCTTCCGGACAACTGCGAGACGATCAGGGCCATCAAGATGCTCAGCGACGAGGGATTCGTCGCCATGCCGTACATGATGCCCGACCTGTCCGCTGCAAGGGCAATGGCAGACGCCGGTGCCGCCGCGATCATGCCTCTGGGAGCCCCCATCGGAAGCAACAAAGGACTGCTTACCAAGGAATTCATCAAGATACTCGTGGAAGAGATCGATCTTCCGGTCATTGTCGATGCGGGTATCGGACGTCCGTCCCAGGCGTGCGAGGCCATGGAATTGGGATGCGCCGCGGTGATGGCGAACACGGCCATCGCGACTGCGAAAGATGTTCCCGCAATGGCCACCGCATTCAGGATGGCGATAGAGGCCGGAATACTTGCATATCTTTCGGGACCCGGAAGGGTCCTCGAGGACCGCGGAGAGGCATCAAGCCCGCTTACCGGTTTCCTCGGGAGGCTTTGAATGCCTCTGATAAAGGTAGATGCGGAAGAATACTACGATAACATGGAGCGCCTGCCCACAGACCTCATGGATCAGGTGCTGGCACTTACCAAGGAATTCGATCCGGCCAAGTACACCTCGTCGGATGTTGTAAGGGCATTGGAGAAGGACCACCTGCTGCCGGAGGATTTCGCGGCACTGCTCTCTCCTGCCGCGGACCCCTATCTCGAGAAAATGGCCGAAAGGGCCAGAGACGAGACCCGCAGACATTTCGGAAATTCCGTCTGCATGTTCACACCCATCTACACATCCAATTACTGCACCAACCAGTGCGTCTATTGCGGTTTCAACTGCAAGAACCAGATACACAGGGCAAAACTGTCGATAGAAGAAGTGGATACCGAGATGAAGGCCATCGCATCCACCGGACTAACGGAGATCCTGATCCTCACCGGAGAATCACGTACCATGTCAGATATCGAATACATCAGCGAATGCGTCAAGGTCGCTGCGAAATACTTCTCGAGCATCGGCATGGAGGTCTATCCGATGAACAGCGACGAATACAGATATCTCCGCGATTGCGGAGCGGATTACGTCACGGTGTTCCAGGAGACCTACGATCCGAAAAGATACGCGGAACTCCATCTCGGAGGGCCCAAACGTATATTCTCATACAGATTCAACGCCCAGGAACGTGCCCTCAGGGGAGGGATGAGAGGAGTTGCGTTCGGTGCACTCCTGGGATTGGGCGATTTCAGAAAGGATGCCTTCAGCTGCGGTATGCATGCATATCTTCTGCAGAGGAAATATCCCCACGCCGAGATCTCCTTCTCTCTGCCGAGGCTCAGACCGTGCATAAGCAATGAGAAGGACGACAACCCGGTCCATGAAAGACAGCTTCTGCAGGTCGCTCTGGCATACAGGATATTCATGCCTTTCGCAGGTGAGACCATCTCGACAAGGGAATGCAAGGACTTCCGTGACAACATCGTCGGATTGTGCGCAACGAAGATCTCCGCAGGCGTCTGCGTAGGGATCGGGGGACGCGCAGAAGAGGAGAAGGGAGACGAACAGTTCGATATCTCGGATCCCAGAAGCGTGGAAGAGGTCAGGAAGGCCCTTGTGGACAAGGGACTTCAGCCCGTATTCAACGATTATGTGAGAGTCTGAGATGATAATAGCGGTCACAGACAGGGAATATACCATCCGTCCGTTCACGGAACAGCTCAGACTGATCGCCGAAGGCAGACCTGACATGGTCATCATCCGTGACAAGAACTGCAGCATAGATGAATTCAGGGAATTCGCCGCAGAATGCAGGGACATCTGTTCGGAATTCGATGTGGATGTGTGCGTAAATACCTACTGTCAGATCGCAAAGGAACTCGGGATCGGGAAGGTCCAGCTTCCGATGCAGATACTCTTCGAAAGGAAGGGAAAAGATGACAGCATCCTTACGGGGGCATCTGTCCACAGCATCCAGGATGCAAAGGACGCGGAAGAACTCGGTGCCGACTGGCTTGTTTTCGGAAATGTGTTCGAGACCTCATGCAAAGTAGGGAAGGCAGGTGCCAGGACTGATATGCTGAAGGAAGTGTGTGAAAGCACATCCCTTCCAGTCTACGCCATCGGAGGCGTAACGGCGGACAACATCCGCTCGGTCATGAGATCGGGAGCGTCCGGAGCATGCATAATGTCCGGATTGATGATGGCGGAAAGACCTTCGGAGGTCATAGACAGACTCAGAAGGAATTCCAACCTGCAATCTAAAATATCCATATTGTAATCACAGTACCATGTCTGTCCGCATCTCAGATATGATGGGTGCTGTGAGGCTGAAAAGACCTCTCGTTCACCATATCACCAATTATGTAACTGTCAACGATTGTGCCAATATCTGTATCTGCGCCGGAGGTTCTCCTGTAATGACGGATGAGGCCAAGGATATTCCCGAGATGGTGGCCCTTGCCTCTGCCGTAGTTCTCAACATAGGCACACTTAACGAGAGGACGATCTCCTCGATGATACTGGCGGGAAAATGCGCCAACGAGAAGAACATCCCCGTTATCCTCGATCCCGTCGGAGTAGGTGCAACGACATACAGGACCGAGACCGCTTGGAAGATCCTCAACAAAGTGAAGGTAAGCGTCATCAAAGGCAACAGCGGGGAGATAGCGGTACTAGCAGGTGCCGGAGGAGAAGTGAAGGGTGTTGATTCCATTTCCGGTTCCGAAGGTACAGGCGCTGTACTGGCACTGTCTAAGAAAACTGGTGCCATTGTGGCATCCACAGGAAAGATCGATTACATCTCCGACGGAAAGAAAGTGTATGTCCTGAGGAACGGGGACGACTACCTCGGCACCGTTTCCGGAACAGGCTGCATGGTATCTTCGGTGATCGGATGCTATGTCGGAGCATGCGGCGTGACCGCAGAGGCCGTGGCATGCGGAATATCGGCATTCAACATCGCCGCCGAGATAGCCGCCGAGAAAGCGTTCGGACCCGGGTCCTTCAAGACAAAACTTTTCGACTCCATCCACGGACTCGATGAGAAAGAGGCAGCGACCAGACTCAATTATGAAGAGGAATAAGACATGAAGGTCGGAAAGGATGCGGTGGACGAGCTTCTGGAATACAACCGCGAATTCGTGAAGAACGAGAGATACAAAGAGTTCAAGACCACGAAATATCCGGACAGGAAGATAGCCATCCTGACATGCATGGACACCCGCCTTACGAATCTCCTCCCTGCGGCACTCGGCCTCAAGAACGGAGAGGTCAAGATGATCAAGAACGCGGGAGGTATCATCTCGGATCCCTTCGGCAGCAGCATCAAGAGTCTGCTGGTAGGAATATACGAATTGGGTGTCGAAGAGATTATGGTCATCGGACACACTGACTGCGGTGCGCAGCACATCTGCGAAGAGGTCATGGAAAAGGAAATGCTCGAAAGAGGCATTCCAGAAAGGACGATCGAACTTCTGAAAGGCGAACTGGATTTCCACGGCTGGCTCTCCGGTTTCGACAGCGTCGAAGGATCTGTCATCAACACCGTGAAAGCTATAAGGGAACACCCACTGGTGCCGAAGGACGTGGACGTATCCGGATTCCTGATCGATTCCCATACCGGCGAACTTACCGTTCTGGACAGATCATAACATCTTCAGGTCGCCGGTGATCTTGTCGATATCCGAATTGGGCGCCGGACCTATTCCGATGCATGTGTACGAACCGGGAGCGATCTCGGTCCTTCCCGCATCACATATCGTTACCACGGTAAGGCCCTGTGCCTCGGCCACGGCCTTGTACTCGAACAGCTGCCTTTCGGAATCGACCTTGAGGACGATCTTTGCCTGTCCGCCGGACATCCAGGCCTCGAAATTCTTCTTGTCGCGCTTCTGTGCGGCAAGGGCACAGCCTACAGCCGCATGACCTGCCTGGGCGGCGATCTTCCCCTTGCTCATCTTGAGGTCGTTCCTCATAAGAATTACGACCTTGCGCTCTTCTCCGCTGTCCGATACACGGAATAACATGATTCCCCGATTGTCCGACACCTATATGAAAAAGAGGGTACAGATTTTTACGTGGAACGTCATACGGATTCTCATGGCAATGATCGATATCGAATACAGACACGCCGCCGAACCCCCAGCGAATGCGGGAGAGATCAGAAGGAAGACCGTCAAAGAGATGCACGATTACCTTTACGACCTCGTATGCAACATGCAGATGGAAGACGTCTCTTCCAAACTCATCGATACCGAATCTCCGGACGAGAACATGGTCTACATCAACGGCAAACCGATCCATGAGATCCTCAAAGGACTCAACATCAAGATGCTGGAATCCGATGATTCATGCGGTTCCGCACCCATGGTCAAGTTCGAACGCCCTCCTACCGAATGGAATACCGAGATCATCGAGGACATTCCCGACGTCATTATGAAGAACGCCATCGCCAAGGTTTTCGCCGACATTTACAACAACAGGATCATGTGATCCCGCGTACCAATACTATAAATGGTCCCTCCCGATACTCTCGGACGATGTTCGAAATAGTAAAGAGGGACGGATTGGCAAGGCTAGGTAAATTCGAGACCAAACACGGAGTACTGGAGACACCGGCGCTTTTACCGGTTGTAAATCCAAAGATCAATACGGTCACTTCCAGGGAGCTGTACGATGAGTTCGGCTTCCGCGCGATGATCACGAATTCCTACATCATCAAGAACACTCCGGACCTCAAGGAGAAGGCCCAGGCACTCGGACTGCACGAGATGCTCGACTTCCCCGGAATCATCATGACCGATTCGGGAACCTTCCAGAGCCATATGTACGGAGAGGTTGAGGTCACCAATGATGAGATGGTCGAATTCCAAAAGAGCATCGGAACCGACATCGGAACGGTTTTGGACATCTTCACCGAACCCTACTGGACCAAAGAACAGACCGCGGAATCCATCGAGGTCACACTTGAAAGGACGCAGCACGCCTGCGACATCAAGGGCGACATGATGATCAACGGTGTCGGACAGGGTTCGATCTACAAAGACCTCAGAGAGAGCTGTGCCAGAAGGATGGCGGACATGGACATCGACGTTCATCCCATCGGCGGCGTTGTCCCTCTCATGGAACAGTACAGATACTCGGACCTTGTGGACGTCGTCATATCATCCAAGAAAGGATTGAACCCCAACCGTCCGGTCCACCTTTTCGGAGCGGGACATCCTATGATCCTCGCACTTGCCACCCTCATGGGATGCGATCTCTTCGATTCCGCCTCATATGCGAAATTCGCAAGGGACGACAGGCTCATGTTCATCGACGGGACCTTCCGTCTTTCGGAAATGCAGTCCCTCGACTGCGACTGCCCCGCATGCCGCGGACACACGGTACAGACCCTCAGGAAACTCCCTCCCAAGGAGAGGACAAAGGTCATCGCAAAGCACAACCTTTACCAGATAACCCATGAGTTGGCACTTGTGAAAAGGTACCTCAGCGAAGGACGTCTCTGGGAACTTGCGGAAATGAGATGCAGGGCACATCCCGCACTTCTCGACGCACTCAGAAGACTCGAGGAATACCAGGACTTCCTGGAAAAGACCGAACCGATCAGCAGGACCGGAGCAATGTTCTACACCGGTGCCGAGACCAGAGGACGTCCGGTCTTCAAGAGATACATCGACAGGGTCAATTCGAGATATGTCCCCCCTACGGACAAGGCCGTCCTTTTCGTAGATGAGGGCTCCAAACCTTACAGCAGGGCCTACGCCGCAGATTTCGACAGGGCAAGGAAGGCAGGATACACGCCTATCGTCCTCTCGCCCTTCGGACCCGTGCCCGCAGACCTTGATGAGATGTACCCTCTGGCACAGTCGCTTTTCCCTTACATAATGGATATCGATACGGAGATAGAATCCGGTTCCACCACAAGGGAATTCCTCGACAGGAAGTTCAAGACCACCATCAAATATTCCGAGATCCCCGATGACGGAGACCAGGAATACGATGCCGACATGCTCAGAGCAATGGCGGTATCCAGATACCAGTTCGGAGAGGAGGCCACACAGGCACTCTTCCGCGGAAACGTCGAGCTTATCAAGAGCAGGAAGACGGGAAAGATCAGGAATGTCATCTCCGACGGAGAACATGTTCTTTCCATGCGTGCCCCCGACGGCATGTACTCCCTCAGGGTAGAAGGCGCCAAACGTATCACAGAATCTGTTCCGGCACCTCATATGAGAGTGGTCCTGATGGATGATGCCGTACCGTTCGTCTCCAAAGGAAGGAATGCATTCTGCCAGTTCATCACATCATGTGACGAGGAACTCGTTCCCATGGACGAGGCCATTCTTGTGGACAAGGACGATAACGTCATAGCCACGGGACGTCTCAATGTGATAGCCAATGAGATAGCATCACTCAAAAAGGGAATCGCCGTCAAGGTCCGCAGCGGATCCGGAGACGACGAGGCCTGAGGATTCCTCAGCGGTCTTCACACAGGCAAGGAGGTCATCGGCCGTGTTCCTTAAGGAACCTGCCGATGCGGCCTCCATTTTTAAAATAATGAAGTTTTCCTGAAGCTCCGCCTTCACAAACTCGCCGTTGTCCGGCGAGATCGCCGTCAGGACGGCCTCAGCGGTCTTCCTGTCGGGATATTCAAGACGGAGCTCCAGTGTTATCATGAGCTCATCTCTTCTGATTCAGGACGTACTCTGCGATAGCCTTTCCGACCTCGGCCGTCTTGAGCTTTCCGCCCAGATCGGGTGTGGTCTTTCCGGTATCGAGAACATGCCTGACGGCATCATGGAGCATCTGACCCTCTTCGGGATATCCCTGGTTGGTCAGAAGCATCTGCGCTGCCAGTACGGCCGCGATGGGGTTTGCCTTTCCCTGTCCCGCGATATCCGGTGCGGATCCGTGGATAGGCTCGAACATGCTGACGCCGTGCGGGTTGATGTTACCGCTTCCGCCCATTCCGAGTCCTCCCTGGAGCTGCGCTCCCAGGTCTGTGAGGATGTCACCGAACAGGTTGGGCACCGCGATGGTACCGAATGTCTCGGGACGTACGATCATGGCCATTGCCATGGCATCGACGAACATGAACTCCAGCTTCATCCCGTACTCGTCGGCCTTCTGCTGGAATATCTCCCTCTGCATTCCGTAGACATGCGTGCACACATTTGCCTTGTCGACGAGAGTGACCTTGTCCTCTCCCCTTGCCTGGGCGTACTTGAATGCATAGTCTGCGAACCTGGTGATACCTTTCCTGGAAAGGAATCCGATCTCGAACGCGAAGTCGTCTTTGGGCTCTGCATCGACATTGAGGTCGATGTCGAGGGTGTAAAGCTCTCTCTTTACCTTCAGTTTGCAATCGCCGTTTGAAGGTCCGAACTCTCCGCCTGCTCCCATGTAGAAGTCCTCGGTATTCTCTCTGAGGAAATGCATATCGAAAGGCACCTCCCTCTTCAGAGGGACCAGGGGGAACCATGATGTGACGGGTCTGAGATTGATGTACTGGTCGAATACGGCCCTCATCTTGAGAAGGACTCCCTGCTCCATGATACCGGGCTTTACCCTGGGGTCTCCGATAGCACCGAAGTAGATGGCATCCTTCTTCTTCAGGGACTCGATATCCTCGTCCGTGAGAAGCTCTCCGGTCTTGAGATATCTGTCCGCACCGATGTCGAAGAGCTCTCCGTCGTAATCGAACGTAGATATCTCAGTGACAGCATCCAATACATCCATTCCTGCCGCGATGACCTCTTTACCGATACCGTCACCGGGCACGATCGCCAAATGTTTCATAATTTACCCTCTTTGACCATGTTGACCAGACCGCCGCATTTCACCAGTTCTCCGATGAACGGCGGGTATTTCTGGAATGTGAATTCTTTTCCGGTGGTCTCGTTCCTGACCACGCCTTTCTCCGTGTCCACGGAGATCTTGTCTCCTTCGGACGCATCGACCTTGCACTCGACGAGCAGCAGACCGATGTTCATGGAGTTCCTGTAGAAGATACGGGCAAAGGACTCTGCGATGATGCATGAGAATCCTGCTTCGATCAGCGACAGGGGAGCGTGCTCTCTGGATGATCCGCAGCCGAAGTTCCTTCCGGCGACCAGTATGTCGCCTTTCTTGACCTGAGGTCCGAAACCGGGCCTGACCTTCTCGAATATGAAATCGTTCAGATGGTCCAGGTTGGTCGACACCAGACGCTCTGCGGGAATGATCTGGTCTGTATCGACGTTGTCGCCGAAACACCATGCCTTTCCTTCGACGGCTGCCATCAGCATCCCTCCAGCTGATCAGGTGTGACGATCTTTCCGGCGATTGCGGAAGCTGCCACTACCTGGGGACCTGCCAGATATACCTCTGAGGCCTTGTCTCCCATCCTTCCGATGAAGTTCCTGTTGGTGGAGGACACTGCCCTCTCGCCGGCTGCCAGGATACCCATGTATCCGCCCAGGCATGCTCCGCATGTAGGGCCGGAGATGAATGCTCCCGCGTCCAGGAATATCTGCATCAGGCCCTCGTCGAGCATCTGACGGTATACTTTCTGGGATGCGGGGACGACCAGGAATCTGACGTCGGGATGGACATGCCTTCCCTTGACGATCTTGGCCGCTGCGCGCATATCCTCGATACGTCCGTTGGTGCATGATCCCAGGTATGCCTGGTCGATCCTGACATCCGTCTCCTTGACAGGGTGTCCGTTGCTGGGCAGGTGGGGGAATGCGACCATCGACTCGATCTTTGACAGGTCGTATTTCAGGACCCTGCAGTAATTCGCATCGGGGTCCGCATCGACGGCTTTGTAATCTCCTTTGACCGTATCTTTGATGTACTCTCTTGTCAGGTCGTCACAGGGGAATATCCCTGCTTTTCCGCCTGCCTCGATGGCCATGTTGGAAACGGTCAGTCTGTCGGAGACAGAGATGTTGGCGACACCGGGTCCGTGGAATTCGAATGCTTTGTAGTTGGCACCGTCCACTCCGATATCCGTGATGATCTTGATTATCAGGTCCTTTCCGCCGATGTCCTCCCTGAACTTGCCGGTGAGTTCGACCTTGATGGTCTCGGGGACCTTGAACCACAGGTGTCCGGTAGCGAATGCTACGGCGGCCTCGGTGGATCCGATACCTGTGGAGAATGCGTTGATACCTCCGTACGTACAGGTGTGCGAATCCGCTCCGACGATCAGTCTTCCGGGAGCTGCGAATCCCTGCTCGACCATCAGCTGGTGGCAGACACCGCCCTTTCCGACCTCGTAGTAGTTCTTGATGTCGTGCTTCTTTGCGAACTGCCTCATCTCTTTGGCCTGTTCGGCGGAAGCGACATCCTTGTTGGGAACGTAGTGGTCAGGAATGAGGACCATGCGGTCCTTGAACATCTTGTCCGTTCCGATCTTGTCATACTCTCTGAATGCTATGGGTCCTGTTACATCGTTGACCATGACGTAATCCACGTCCGCGATGACGATCTGACCCGCTTTTGCGTCTGTCCCGGATTTCTCCGAGAAGATCTTCTCTGCAATTGTTTTTCCCATTTGCAACCCTTACCTTGCAAAATCCCTGTTTATGGCCATCATCGTGGCGTCCACTGACGTTTCCACGATATCCAGGCCTACTGCCTTTCCGACGGACAGGTTGCCGTCGTTCTGGACGTTCTTGACCATTACGGTCACCTCGCATATCGAGTCGCTCTTACCCGTGATGGCGCTGAGCTTGTACTCTTCCAGCGAGATCTTCTCGTTAACGGCCTTTCTGATCGCATTTATCGCGGCATCTACGGGACCTACACCGATCGAGGCGATCGTTCTGTGGTCCTCACCGTCGATAGTGACCGTCACCGTGGCCGTGGATGTCGTATCCTTTCCGGTCAGGACGGTCAGCTGATCCAGAGTGACCCTGTTCTTGGTCACTCCCTTCTTGTACATTATATTGTCTACTATGGCCAGCAGTTCCGCGTCATCGATCTCTTTGCCGCCGATGGCGATGTTCTTGATCATCTCCATCAGTTCGGGCATGTGCTCCTGGGGGAACTTCACCTTCAGCGCGTCCAGTCTTCCCTGGACGGAGTGCGCTCCCGAGTGCTTTCCCAGAACGATATGCCTGTCGACACCGACCAGTTCCGGCAGGAACGGCTCGTATGTCGCGGTATTGTTCATGATACCGTGAACATGGATACCCGACTCGTGCGCGAAAGCATTCCTTCCGACGATCGGTTTGTTGTAGGCCATGTTAAATCCGGTGATCCTCTCCACGAGCTTCGACGTCTTTCCGATCTTGCTCAGATCCACGGTCTGAACCCCGTAGTTGGCGAACAGGTTCAGCGCCACCTCTTCCAGCGCCGCGTTTCCCGTCCTCTCGCCGATACCGTTCATGCAAACGTGTACTATCGTCGCTCCGGCCTCCACACCTGCGATGGAATTGGCAACTGCCAGTCCCATATCGTTGTGGCAATGCACTGCGATCGGGATCTTGATCTCCTTCTTCAGTGCACCGATCAGATGGTCCATCGCCCTGGGGATGATTACTCCCACTGTGTCGGGAACATTGATGGCCACCGCACCGGCCTCTTCGACAGCTTTGTAAACTGATGTCATGAAGGCCAGATCGGACCTTGTGGCATCCTCGCATGAGAACTGGACCTTCAGTCCGTGTGCCTCTGCGTATTCGACGGCATCGACCGCTCTGGCTCTGACCTCATCGGGGGTCATCTTCAGCTTGTATTTCATGTGC
>Ga0172378_10000504_pt1 | contig 34418 bp, 38 predicted proteins | sample GrowelOW332metaG_FD_119755 | JGI IMG/M metagenome (GOLD analysis project Ga0172378, IMG submission 119755) | Groundwater microbial communities from an aquifer near a municipal landfill in Southern Ontario, Canada - Pumphouse #3_1 metaG | ecosystem: Environmental > Aquatic > Deep subsurface >...
CTCCATTTTCACCCCGTCCTCTTCCAACGATATAACGGAGACGTCATCTATCGCTATGAGCTCGGAACCCTTGGACGAAGCTACCGTCCTGATGACCTCCAGCGGACCTCCTTTGTTCACAGTGATGACAGGTACCTTTTCCTTGATTATCCCTGCCTTCTCGAAAGCGATCTTCTCGACCGTGTCGCCCAGATAGGCCGTGTGCTCCAGACTGATGTTCGTGATCACGGACACTTCGGGAAGGATCAGATTGGTTGCATCGAACCTTCCGCCCATTCCCACCTCGACGACGGCATATTCCACTTTCATACGGGCGAAATGAAGAAATGCAATCGCCGTTGTGACCTCGAAGAAAGTGCATTGCATACCTTCTCTCTGCATATCATCCACTACCGGGATCATCCCGTCCATCAACGCACACAGCTCATCGTCGGAGACATTACGTCCCGAGACGGCAATACGTTCATTGAAATCGATAAGATGAGGAGAAGTGTAAAGACCCGTTCTGATGCCGGATTCCCTCAGAACGGAATCGATCATCGCACATGTGGAACCTTTACCATCCGTTCCCGCCACATGTATCGACCTGAACGAATTTTGCGGATTCCCGACCCTTTTAAGCAGCTCTGTGATGTTTATCAGACCGAGCTTGATACCGTGAACGCTCAACCCGTACAACCATCTGAGTGCATCTTCCTTATTGATGGATGTCATTGCATGTCCCTGCAATAAATTCGCTGACCGTGATGCCTTTTTTCTTGGCTATCTTCCTGAAAAGACTCATAGCACCAGATCCGTATTGGGCTGCCTTCTTCTTCTTTGCGGCGATCTCGGGCTGACCTATCATCTCCGCGACCTTCCTGAGAGTCTCTTTCCTGATCTCGCCCGGAACCAGGTCCTTCATATCCATGGTCTTGACGACATCGATGACCCTTTTATCGAGATACGGATACAGAATCGTCTTACCGAAATGCTCGGAGACCGAACGTTCATGCGACAGTGTATCTGTCAGCAAACTGATCATGTCCGCTTCCATCTGATCCCTGAGAGCATCTTCCGACAGACCGATGTACTTTGAGTATCCGGCAAACAGTTCATCGGCGCCCTGTCCGCCGATTATGTACTTCTCCCCTATGTTCTTCGAGACGTAGAACAAGGGTATCTCGAAAGACAGCGTAATGGGATTGTCCGTACCTGAGACCTCTATCATCTCTCTGATATTGGTCTCCAGATTATCCTTCGATATCAGGATGTGCTCCCACGGAAGACCGAGGATCTCCGCCAGTTCCCTTGAGGCGATGACATCGTACGCATCCTCAACTCCGGCCGTGTACAGTCTTACAGACCTTGCGTATTCCTTTGTCATCGCAGCCACTATCCCGCTGTCCAAACCGCCTGAGAAGGCAACTGCGACATCCTTCCCCTCAACCATCCCCCTGATGGTCTCCTTCATTACGGACGTAAGTTCCGCAGAAATATCCATGGGGGTAAATTATGTCTATTCCCTATTTATAATGAGGTTCCGTCGGATGTGTCCTGAAACTGTGTATCTTTTGCCCTGTCTAGAATCCAGGACACCGCAACCATTAAACCGCATCTCCCTTTATCATTCCAATGATGGACAGAGTCACACGTATCGGTGTATCACTTGAACCAGAGCTTCTGAAAGAATTCGACGAAGCCATTTCCAAAAAGGAATATGCCAGCCGTTCGGAGGCAATTCGCGATCTTGTGAGGGACTCCCTTGCCGAAAACGAATGGAAGAATGGGGATTGTTACGTGACGGGCACCGTCATCGTGATCTATGATCAGAACACCAGCAACGTCATGGAACGACTTTCTGCGGTCAAACAGAGGAACAAAGATAACATCTCTGTGTCATTCCAATCCGACGTTGGAAACGACAAGATAGCGGAGATCATAATAGTCAACGGAAAACTGAAGGAACTCAAGGCCTTTTCAAATGAGGCCGCATCCATAAAAGGAGTGCTCAAGGGAAAATTGACTATGGTCGCCCCATCCACGTACAAATCACATCATATCGAATAAGATGAGCAGAAGGATGCCGTTAGATGAGATAATGAACTTCATAAGGCACGATAGGAACATCGCGCTCTATGAGGATCCTTCCGTTCCCTAGATAACGATCGAAGATGCATGTGCCGGCAGGGAACTGTGCAGAGAGGATAAATGTGGCTTATACGGAAAGAACGGTACGTGTCCTCCTGCAGTCGGCACTCCCGAGGAATGTCTTGAAAAACTTCACAGATACGGATACACGACAATGTTGGTACGGACGATAGAGTACGTCGATACCGATGATGAAGAACAAACATTCCCCTTGACCTCCGTATTTCAAAACACCTGCAGGATGATCATGCATATTGTGTGAGAACTGCGAAAACCCTGACGGGAAAAACTGCAGACGTCCTGAATTCCAGGTCCCTCCGATGAGTGGATTCGGTATAAATATCAGAGAATACGCAGAGAAAACGAATCTAGGATTCTCATTCGAGAAGAACAGTATGATCCCTTGTAGGATATTCTTGTTCAATGACGGCAAGACGTTATCATGACACATTGAACCCGACCACTATAGTGGATGTCTTGTTGGACGAACCCACACCGAAGTGGTTCTTCATCATGATATCCGAGGTCGTCGCAGGTGAAGAGAATATCGCATCCTTGCAACCGTCCTTCTCGTTCAATGCAGAATATCTGCATGGAGGGAGTACGAATCTCTCCGTTCCGTCGGTGTTCGAATCCGCAAATATTACAAAATCGTCAGATATCCAAATGACGTCTTTCCTTTCGGAGTATTCTTCCATCATATCCTCCGAAACGGCTGTACCTACGATCTCATCGGAAGAGTTCACCATGATGATGACGGGTGTTCCTTTCGGTTCCTCGAAAGACCCGTTGCTGTATACGACACATATTCTATACTCTCTGCCCATAACCTCTTCAAAGCCGACGTTCTGGACATCCATCCCCGTAATGGAGATCACACTTCTCTCCTCCATGAGAATTCTTTTCGAGAGATCATCATCCATAACGAAGGCGCCGATAACGCCTTTAGTGCTGCTCAGGATGTCCACGACCCTCTCAACGGGATCCATGTTACCCTGTAGTGACGGCTGGGTTGAAATATATAGCTGCTAGATGTCGTACCTAACATTATTAATAAAGGATAGAAGTTGATTGCCACCGATGAGAAAACTCATAATCACGGAGAAGGCCAATGCTGCAAGGAGGATATCGACGATCCTTTCCGATGGCAAAACCCACTCGCAGAACCTTAACGGCGCAAGCGTCATCTCCTTCACCGCAGGCGGTGATGATTACAATGTTATCAGCCTGAGAGGACATATCATAGAACTGGACTACCCTCCTGAGTTCAACGATTGGAGTGCCGGTTCACCGGTAGATCTTGTCTATGCATCACAGATAAAGACCGTGCGTGTTGTGAGTATACTTAACGCGATAAAGGAATATTCGAACGACGCCGATGAGATAATAATCGCGACCGACTTCGACAGGGAAGGGGAGCTCATCGGTCTTGAGACCATAAAGGCCGTTCAGACCGACATGTCCAGGGTGAAAAGGGCAAGATTCAGCGCATTGACGAAAGGTGAGGTCGAGTCTGCATTTGCCAACCTCACCCTGCCCGACGAAAAATTAGCCAATGCCGCGGAGGCAAGACAGATCATAGACCTCTCCTGGGGTGCTGTTCTCACAAGACTCATCTCACTCTCGTCCGGCCAGGTAGGGAAGAATTTCATGTCCGTCGGCAGAGTCCAGAGCCCTACGCTGAAACTGCTCGTTGACCGGAACGAGGAGATCACAAGTTTCATACCCGTTCCATATTGGAAAATCATCGGTAAATTCGGAATGCTCGCGTTCAGAGGAGAACATACGTCCAATCCGTTCTGGAAGAAGGAAGAAGCGGATGCTGCAATGGTCAGATGCTCAGAGTCCAAAACAGGAAGGATCACTTCGTACGATGTTTCGATGAAGGAGGAATACAGGCCCCCACCTTTTGACACGACGATGATGCAGGTGGAAGCCAACAAGATCGGCATCCCCCCCGGGGCGGCCATGAAACTCGCCGAGGACCTATACACGGGCGGATATATCTCGTACCCCCGTACGGAGAACACGGAATACCCGCGAAGTCTCGGATTACGGTCGATATTGGAGAAACTCAAAGAGTCGGATTTCAAGGCGGAGGCGACAGAGATCCTCGCCCAACAGACGATATCCCCTTCGAGAGGCAAGAGAAGAACGACTGACCATCCGCCTATTTATCCGACGGCAGGTGCAAAATCGGACAAGATAAAGGGCGACAAATGGAAACTCTACGAATTGATAGTGAGAAGATTCCTGGCCACCCTCGGCCCCAACGCAGAGGCAGAGATCACAAAGTGCACAATCGATGTCAACAGTGAACCGTTCTCGGCCGAAGGATATGTCCTGAAGAAAGAGGGTTGGAAGAAATACTACAAAAAGTACCTCTCCTACGGCGACACATATATCCCCAAACTGACTGTGGATTCCGAAATAGACGTAAGGTCCATTTCTCTCGATGCAACTGAGACGAGACCGCCTTACAGATACAACCAGGGTTCGCTGATCCAGGAAATGGACCGTCTTAACCTGGGGACCAAGAGTACAAGGCACGACATAATCGGTAAATTGTATTCCAGAAATTACGTTCAGGGGAACTACATGGTCCCCACCGCAAGCGGTGTGGCTCTCACCAAATCCCTGGAGAAACACGGTGGAGGTATTGCAGAACCCGAAATGACCGCAAAGCTCGAACAGGACATGATGAAGATCGGCAGCGGTGAAAGGACGCTCGACGATGTGGTCGAGGAATCACAGGACATGCTCCATAATGCCGCAACGAAGATAGTAGAGGAGAAAGAGGCTATCGGCGATGAGATCAGGGCCGCATTGAGAAAACAGCAATTTATCGGTATATGTCCGAAATGCGGCAACAACATGACGATCAAGAAATCAAAGAATGGGAACTTCATCGGATGCGACGGCTACCCCGACTGCTCATGCGCCTATCCACTCCCGAGAGGCGCACTGATCCAAACCCAGGATACATCTTGCGAAGTTTGCGGTCTGCCCCAGCTCAAGGTGATACGAAAGGGTTCGCCACCCCAGATCTGCTGTATAGATCCGAAGTGCAGCAGCAACACGACAAAAACGAACCTGGGTACATGTCCTACATGCGGTAAGGGAAACATAAGGATAATGTTCTCGAGAGCCGGAAAACGCTTTGCAGGATGTTCCGAATGGCCGGCGTGCACCCAAACGTATCCTCTGAGGCCCAGAGGACTCATCCAGCCCACCGGCAGGTCCTGTGAACTCTGCGGCGCGCCTATAATACTCCTGGGCAGCACCGAATCGTGTATAAACACCGAATGCCCCGGTAAAAAGACTAAAAGACTTTCGAAGAAGGAATGATCAATCGAGTCTGATAACCGTCCTGTGCGTCGGATCGGTGCAATTCGGATCTTTGCAATGCGGATCGGTACACCCTGCATCCCCCGTCTTGGTTACCTTTTTCTTTCCCGGGATCTTCTTTACTGCGGAATCTATCACAGTGCACATATGACTGTATCCTATCCCGTAGACTATGACGTTCATGATCGACCTGTAGCCTTTGACAGGTGAGCCAAATTCGGACCTAGAACGTACCTTACCGTCATCCGTCGTACATGATACGGAGAGCATTCCGTCGTATGTCGTGAAATTCGCTTTGATATGACCTATCATCCCAACGCCAGATGACGTACATCCTACCGCTATCTCCGAAATGACGCCGGAAAATAGACGGTTGGCCTCCACAGCAGACATCCCGCCGAGATCGCCGACGATCTCTATGACCGCCAGCGTCGGAATGAATTCCGCGTCCTGGGTCATCTCATTACCTCTTCCACATTCTCCAATCCGACACCTTTATCGGCCTGTATCTGTTTTATTCTGCCTTCGTATGAAAATGCCCTTATGCATTGCTCTATCTCTTTCAGGTCCTTCACCGAAACGGTGTCGACCTTGTTCAGAAGGACAACATCGGCGACCTTCAGTTGATTCTTCAACGGTCTCTCGAACATCTTCTTCATCTTGAGGAATCTCTCCGCATCGATAACTATCAACGTCTTTACGGAATCGATCCTCAATCCGGACACGTCTTTAACCGAATTTATGATGAACTCCGGATCCGCGATCCCCGTAGGTTCGATTATCGCGATATCGGGTGAGAAATTAACCTGCAACATTCTGAGATCATCGATAAGTCCCGCTTTCAGAGTGCAACATATGCACCCTCCCTTCAGTTCCCTCACTTCCATGCCGTTACGACGAACGATCTCACTGTCTACGCCCAAGGCACCGAAGTCATTCTCTATTATGACGATCTTGCGACCGCTTTCTGCCAGAGGGCCGGCCAATTTCAATATGACCGAAGTCTTGCCGACACCCAGCATTCCTGAAACGATAATTAGATGCATTCTGCTTCCGACATTGGTCTCTGAGTATTAATAGGTTAGAAATCCACCTCAGCATCGCCATCGAAAACTGCATTCAGCTCGTCTATCTCTCTTGCAATGCGCTGGTTGCGGCAGACCGGACACTCGATCTCTTTGCCCAAACTTATTTTCAGATTCACATGTGCGGAATCGAGACTTATTATGCGCCCGCATCTGCAGTACGCCTTCTTCGTCCTGCCGATACCTTTGAAGTTGAGCACCGTATTGCAAAATACAGACGAATCCTGCGTAGCACATGCTGTTTGCATCTTGTCAACAACTCCATTCCAACCGAAGCGATCTGGTGCAAAACCCTCCGAAGAATCAACCGGAGCCCCCACCATCCTACACCAGACATCATAATCAGACGGCTCAATATAAGCCTATCCGTAACGCCGCTAATGAAACGATGTTAACGTTTTTTTGAGTTTATATACCGTCAGGAAAAGCTATCCGAAAGGCAGGACTAACAGGCATACTGGATGTACTAAACGACGTTACTTAAGATGCCTTCGAATCTTCTCCGTCCAACGGGGAAACCGCCACACTTTTCGGATTACTGTGAACGGTTTATTCCTTGGGGAATATAATTTGCTAAAAATATTTTCCATCGGAAATCATGGGGTTCGGAACAGTTAAAGACAACCGTCCCCCATACTTACAATTCTCCGAGTTGCTTCAGTTGATTCAGCACGTAGTCGCGTATTTCCGTTGCGGAACGAACGGGAACGATTCTCTTCCCATCCTTCAGAACCGTCTCCTCGCACATCCGCATCATGCATCCGCACGAACATCTTATGTCGTCATCCGGCGAAAGTGACGTGTCCATGGACAGACAGTCGGGACAACGATACGCATACTTCCTTCCGCCGAACTTACCTCTTTTGGACAAAGGAACACCGTCCTTTTCCACAAGGTCCATCGAAAGGTCCATTGTCGGTGCATTGCTTATCGATGTGCCTACACCGAATCCAGTGACACACGTGTCCGCTATCTCTGCGACCGTTCCCTCATCCAGACCTCCGGACACTATGATACCGACGTCCTTGTATCCGTTCATGTCGAGTTCCCATCTGACCTCGTTTATCAATTCCTTGAAATTGCCTCTTCTGGAACCTGGTGTATCCAACCTTACGCCTTTCAGGTCCTTCACGGCCCTGCAGGCATCAATGGCACCAGTACGCTCATCCGAGAACGTATCGATCAGCATTATGCGTGGTACCTCCGGTTCTATTATCTCATCGAAGGCTCTGAAGGCGGCTTCATTACTGCCTATCATCAGCATGAGCGCATGCGGCGTGGTACCCAGCGGTTCTTTTCCTATGATGTCGCCACCCATTCTCGATGACACGGCATCGCAGCCGCCTATGTACGCCGACCTGTCGATGACGCCCGATATGGCCGGATGCATCCTGCGATTGCCGAATGCGAACACGGTCTTGCCCTTTGCCGCTATCTTGATCCTTGCGGCCTTTGTCGCGATTCCGGATGGCTGACAGAGCATCCCGAGGATAGATGTCTCCGTTATACCGAAATCAGTGTACGCACCGTATATGCTCATCAACGGAATCCTTACGCTGTTCCGCGACCTGGCTTTGAAGATCGTTCCTTCCGGAACGGATGAGATGTTGATGGGCATCCCTTCAGTCAAACGAAGCACCTCTTCGAGACCGCAAAAGACCGCCCACGGCCAATTGTCAGGAAGGACACTGCCCGTGAATTCGGCCCATACCTTGGTATCGGCGAGACCTTTTTTCTCGAGTATCCGTTTGGTCCTCTCAAAATACACATCCATCGTATATCCCGAACGAACGTCCTTCTCATCGGCGATAAACAGCTTGTCCATTTGAAAACCTCACAGAGTGAATGCCTTCTTTCCGAGAAAAACAGCCTTGGAACCTAGTTCTTCCTCTATCCTGAGAAGCTGATTGTATTTTGCGGTACGCTCACCGCGCGCAGGGGCTCCGGTCTTGATCTGCCCCGTACCCCATCCGACCGCAAGGTCTGCGATACTGACATCCTCTGATTCGCCCGAACGATGCGATATAACTACGGAATAACCGTTATCGAAGCTCATCTGTGCAGCTTCGCCAGCTTCCGAGACCGTACCGATCTGATTGACCTTCAGAAGGAGCGCGTTCGCGGCATTCATATCTATGCCTTTTTTCAAACGCTTGGTGTTGGTGACGAATATATCGTCACCCACTATCTGAACTTTTGACCCGATCCTCTTGGTGAGTACAGCCGTTGTCTCGAAATCATCTTCGAAGAACGGATCTTCGATGCTGATGAGTGGATAGTCCTTGACAAGCGATTCGTAATGGTCTACGAGTTCGGATGCAGAAAGCCTCAGTCCGTCGACATCATAGATGCCGTCTTTGAAAAACTCACTGGAGGCGGCGTCCAATGCCAGGAACACATCCTTTCCAGGAGTGTATCCAGCATTCGATATCGCATCGATTATCGTTTCCATGGCCTCGGCTGCTGTATTCAGAGGCGGTGCGAATCCTCCCTCGTCACCGAGATTGACCGCAGCCACTCCGTATTTTTTCTTCAGCATGATTTTGAGCGACATGTACACTTCGGAGGACATCCTTAGACACTCTGAGAACGATCCCGCTCCGGCGGGAACGATCATGAATTCCTGTATCCTGAGATTGCCCCCCGCATGTTTTCCGCCGTTTATGATATTCAACATCGGAACTGGCAGCGTCACCCCATTATCACCTATGTGTTCGTAAAGCGGAAGACCTTCGGCCATGGCACCGGCCTTGGCTACGGCCAACGATACCGCGATGATCGCATTGGCTCCGAGCCTCTTCTTGTTCTCGGTCCCATCCAGCTCGATCATCGCCATATCTATCGCCTTCTGGTCAGCAGGATCCATTCCGACGATCCTAGCAGCTATTTCACCGCGGATGTTATCCACCGCGGTGATCACTCCTTTACCCCCGAACCTCGGACCTCCGTCGCGAAGTTCATGAGCCTCCCATGAACCCGTCGATGCCCCGGAAGGCGCTATCGCCGTGATTCTGTGCCCTTTCACCGTTACCTCTGCCTCTACGGTGGGGTTACCTCTCGAATCCAACACTTCTCTTGCCCAAATCCTCTCTATCTTCATCCGTATCCCTCAGACATCCTGAGCCTCGTAGAGCTCCATATCATGAAGCAACAGTTCCCTGTCCTTATCGGTGAGGGATTCTTCCTTCACCGAGATTATCAATGTGGCGATCTTCTTGCTTCCGCCGTTTATGATCTGATATATCATCGTTAGGACAGTGTTCAGTCCGTTCACATCTATGATCCTCTCCAGATCATCTATTACGACGACGGGCTTCACCGCTTCATCGATGAAATCCGTTATGGCCCCCATGAGCGTACCCAGTTTGGACATCTCGATATAGCCTATGCGAGGTTTCATCGACAACCCCAGTACTTTTATGTGGATGTCCTTGAACCTTTCAGTCACCGATTTGGACCTCCCCGATGTCACGACCATTATGTCGCAGTTCTTGGTGGTGAAGAATGATGCCATTTTGTAAACGGTCTCGGGTTCGTTCTCGAAGACGACATATGACTTTCCGAACCTTAAACTCATATCCTCATCTGATTTCTCCGCAACAGGTCTCGAAAAAAGTTTGAATCGCGTTCTTTTCCCTTTCATACGTCTTATCTCGGAATCCGAGGAAAGGGAACGGACCTTCTCCAGTATTTCGGAACTCTTGAAGGGTTTTTGAATGAAATCGAAAATGAAAGGTGTGTCTTTCGGAAGCTGCTCCTTGCCGTTGGTCAGAATGAGGGCCCGTACATCCGAATCCTGCTCCAGGGAATCAAGGACCCTCAGGCCGCTCTTCCCACCGACGGTCGAATCCAGAACTATTGCCTCGGGCTTGAAAGTGCCGATCTTGTCAATCGCATCCTCGACCGTACTGGCTAGATCAACTTCGTAACCATCTACGGTCAGAATCTCCGCGATGATCTCCTGGATCGCGACATTGTCATCTACTATCAGAACCTTCATCCTATTACCTTCTGGGGATGAATAACATTCAATCAGGTCGATAGTATCAATACTATATTAAGGAGATAGAGCCGAACGCACATCCCATCGAGAGGAAAATCCAACCCGCCGAGACAATGGTCACCGCCCCGGCTGGATACTCAAGAAGACCATAAACCGAATGCTCGACGCGGAAAACTCATTGTTTTCTGCTCTCTTTAGCCTTGGGCCTGAGATTACTGTATCCGCATTTGCGACATTTCGTCGCAGATTTGGGATTAGTGGCGTAGCAGTTCATGCAGACGGTCTTGTCCAGAAGTCTACTCTCAGCCTCTTTGAAACGTGCCATTTGTCTTTCCTCTGGCCTCTCCAAATATGGAGGTATTATTTATAGCATTCTACAAGCCGCTCCCCATACCGTTCAGGAAGACCGCCTCGCCACCTTAAAGTAGATTTATATACGAACGCAATCCACCACCATGGACCTAGAAGAAATCTGCAGACTCTACGACGAAGGATATGATTGCGCGCAATCCGTAATCTATGCGATGAGAGACCGCATGAACGGGAACGTCGACGACATCCTGAAATCCGTCTCGTGCATGGGTATGGGTCTCTTGCGAGGAAGCGTCTGCGGTGCGATCCTCGGTGCATACGCCGTCATAGGATTGAAGTACGGGAGTGAAAAACCTGATTTCTCCATGAAAGGCCTCACCCTCATAAAAAGAGAGGAATTCATGACGGAATTCCATAAGAAATACAACGGCATAACCTGCCCTGAACTCATGGGCCTGGATATCCGCAAGAATGATGAGAACATCAAAGCATTTCAGGACGGAGTGTACAAGGAACACTGTCCGAGGATGTGTTCGGACATCGTGGATATCCTGGAAAGAATCCTCTGATAGATTAAATTACCGGACTCCCGCCCAGAAGCCCGGAAGATTAAAAAGATTTACTCCTTCTTCATATATATCGCACCGGCAACGAGTATCGCACCGATCAGCAACGTTGCCGGCCCCAGGACCGCGTATCCGTTGTTTATCGCATCGGCGGCAATTTGCAGTACGAACATCACACCGATCAGGAATATCAGTGCGACCACAATCGCCAAAACTAGCATTATCAAAAACACTATGATATCTTTCAGATTTGTACTGGCATCCATGTCCATCTCTTCCTCCCTGTGGGATGCCATGCATATGGCGGATAAATAACTTGTCAGGAAGATCATCTCGGGAACAAAGACCTCTGTTGCTCGAAGTCCATGATACGGGCCTCTGTCTCCAGGGCTCCCATCTCATGTGTTACGTATTCCGGTCTTATGATATCAACTAGCTCGGTCGCCTCCTTCATGGTGAAAGGACGATGCTCATCCATCCCGAAGATGTATCCATATGCGATATCCAAACGTTCCATTACATCCATCCCCAGATAATTCGAATCCCTTGCATAGGACCTCATGAAATCGGCTGATGTGTTCTGATGGAAATGCATCGTGATGATCTTGTCTATCATATCTTCTGGATATTTTTCGAATATTCCCGCCAGCATACGGATCGATGACAGCTCTTCCCTGGATCTCTTGGTCGAGACCAGGAGATGCCCCGTATCGAGACATAGACCCCAGTTCTCGAACTCGATCTTTTTCTCAATAAAACGAAATCCCCTGTCATCAAGCATTCTGAGTCCCGGCCACCATAGATTCTCGAACAGGATCCTGAACGGCGGCTCTCCTTCCGGAAACGAAGACACGACCTCGTTCACCATCTCAACGAATACGGACAGTATCTTCTCATCGTCATCTGAATATCCGTATTCCAGCATCTCGTTCAGATTGGCATTGCATGCATGCAGGACCGCGTACGCGGGATCCACCTTTGAAGCGTTATCCATCGCTAGTCTCAGATTTTTCACGATATCTTCTTTGTTCCTACCGTAGAAAATGTACCGGACGTCTCTGTCCGGTATGCTGTCAGGGACCTCTCTTGCGCCTGTCCATGCCGCGTACCAATCAACCGCGTACGGCAGATGCACGGACACCGACTGACCGAGGAAGGATGCATCCACGGGTTCATACCCGGTAAGAAGCTCTACACCATCCAGTCCGTGTATGCGACCGATCGCGATTTCCTCTGCCGGACCGTATACGGAACGGCTCATCAGATGCTTCATGATATTACCGCGGAAGGGATCAGAATAACTCGAAGGCCGCTGTCAATGCAGCCACGACCGCAGCATAACGGTTGGAACTGCTTCCGACTATAAGGACGTCCTCGTTCGTCATCTCCGTAACGGTTCTGATTTTGCGGGCCAATTCGGGACGTTCCTTGTCGACGTTCCAGTCGGGGGGTATCATCAGCACGCCGTTGCGCATTACGACGGTTGTGCATCCCTCCGCACCTACCTTTATGCCGGCATCCCTTTGCTGCATACCGTTCTCTATCTTGTTGGCCACGCCGTATACCAGCACCGCCTGGTTAAACTCACCGACCACCGCATCACCCATGTCTATATCGACGATTTTGATGGGCAGTTCGCCCAGAAATCCAAGCCCGGATCTGGTTATCGTGATCCCGGTCTGCTTGATGCTGATCATCTCCCACTCCCGAAGGGTGTCAAGGATGCGCCTCATGCTACCCTCTCCTACCCCGACAGCATCGGCCAATTTCTTACGCCCCATCCTCTTTCCGTCCGAAAGGAGGTAAAGGGCCCAATACACGTTCGCGTCCGTGAAACGGAACATCGGACCGTATTGGGGCATGTTTATTATTCTCATGGGACCTCAGAAGGTTCTGACCTTCCCACTGGTAATTAGATCTGTTACTTTATCAATATTGTCCAACCAATCGTTTGCGATCTCCTGAGCCTCCAACTTCCACTTTCCAATATCTTTGGTGTTGTCGGTGACAAGCTGAACACTGCAGTTCAATGGACTGCTGACCGGCTTTCCTATCTGCGAAAGTATCCTCACGCGGACCTCGACTTCGGGCGAGACCTTCTTTGCAACATCCTCGGCGATAAGCTTCGACATTATGTTGTATATCTTGCCTATGTGCGTTATCGGGTTCTTCCCGGACGTCGCCTCCATGGACATCGGCCTGTAGGGTGTGATCAAACCGTTGGCCCTGTTTCCTCTTCCGACGGAACCGTCATCACCCATCTCCTGAGAAAGACCTGTGCACGTGAGATAGTAGACGTTCCTTTCATAGTCATCGCCGGTATTGACGTCCAGTTTGAATTTTAGGTCTGCATCGCCGATTATGTTGAGCGCATTCTCAGTGACCCTGTCCTTGAGCTGCTCGATGGAGGACTTGTAGTGTTCTGCATCGTCTATGTACTTGTCTATCATAGCACATGCGACCGTGAGTGTGAGCTCCTTGTCGACCCTGGATGCCATGACCTTCACATCCTGTCCTGTCTCTTTCATCTCGCTTTTCAATTTGCCGTTTATGTACTCTTCCGTTTTGAGCGTTATCATATCGGTGATCGAATAGGGCGCGTATCCGACACCGAACGATGTATCGTTGGCGAGGAATTTCGATGTCTGATAAACACCTCTCAGATCGTCAGACCCCTGTCCTATCCTGGCATCGAGAATGATCTCTGAATCTACATCCAGATTGGGAAAAGTCTTCTCCATGTAGTTCCTGGCAGCCCTTAGGGCAACAGGTTTACATGGAAGCGATTTCATGTCGTCACCTTCACCGACGTGTGTCGTCGCACGTCCCACCAGGAGTATGTAGGACGGATCGATTATCACTCCGCCGCCGAAACACGGAGCGGACTGCCCTGCAACTATCTGCGTCTCATCAGTATTGTGATGAAGGACCGTACCGAACTCTTTCTTGTACATCCTGCAGAGTGCTTTCGAGACTTCTTCGGCGAGAGCATCGGCAACGCTGTCTGGATGTCCGATACCTTTCCTCTCAACAAGCTCCACCTTACCGAGTGGTGTGGGAACCTCGTTGATCGCTTCGACGTAAATGTTCTTTGCCATGATGTTTCCTTCCTTAGTCTAAGGCTACTAGCGTATCAGGAACTTATCGTTAATAAAGAGAATTGATGTAAATATTCATATATGAATAATATATACTTTGCAATATGAAATTCCCTCCTGCATCCGATGTCAGAAAGATGAGAAAATCTTTGGATATAACACAGGCACAGTTGGCTACCGTTTCCGGCATCAGTCAGAGCACTATCGCTAAGATCGAGCGGAACTCGATATCAGCCAGCTACTCCACCATGGTTAAACTGTTCGAAACACTGGATTCCATGTATCGCAAGGATGACAAGAATCTTGCCGCAGCCGATATAGCCTCAAAGGGCGTCGTAACCATCCAGAGCACGGATACTGTACACAGCGCATCGAGTCTCATGAAATCCACAGGATATTCCCAGATCCCCGTCCTTGAAGGAGATGTTTCCGTCGGAAGCATAACCGAGAGGGGGATATTCGAACTTCTGAGGAAAGGCCTGACGATGGATGAGCTCTCGAACAAACCAATCTACAAGATAATGGACGATTCCTTTCCGATAGTGACCGAGAACACACCCATCTCGACCGTCACCTCCATGATGACCAACTGCAGTGCGATACTCGTCACGAAGAAGGGCAAGATTGTCGGTCTGATCACAAACGCGGATATGCTCAAATTGATCTGATACCGCTCTTGGTCAATCGGAACATCTGCATGTCCCTGACGGCCAACGTATTGGCAAAGACGTCCTTCGCCTCGTTCTCGATTAGAACGATATCATCGTAACGATTGCTTATATGGACAAGCATGAGCATCCCTGCATCGGCCTCCTTCGCTGTAACAGCGGCCTGCTCTGCCGTAGAATGCATATGTTCCGAAGCCAACTTTGACTCCTTCTTGGAAAATGTTGCCTCGTGTATCAGAACATCGACATCCTTTACGGCCTCCGATACCGTCCCGCAAGGTACGGTGTCGCCTGTGTATGCAACGGAGCAACCGGATCTCGATCTGCCTATCACCTGTTCAGGTCTCACACCGTTGACCGTTTCACCGTTCTGAAGTCTGGTGAAATCCGGTCCTGGCTGTATTCCCAGATCCATGGCTTTGGATCTGTCGAACCTGCCGCCGACATCATCTTCTCTAAGAACGTAACCCAAAGAGTCGATGGCATGTTCCGTTCTGAACGAACTCACGGAGAACCCTCTGAACTCGATCTTCTCTCCGCCTTTAAGCTCCACCAACTCCAACGGATACTCTATGCTACCCTCACAGGTGTCAAGCATTCTGGTCAATGCTTTCCCAGTACCTTTGGGACCGCAGACGAGAAGACGGCTTTTCCTCCCCGACATTCCCATAGTCTGAAGGAGACCCGGTAGACCCAGAACATGGTCGCCGTGAAGATGTGTGATGAAGATCTGGTTGATCTTCATGAAGGACAGAGGGGATACCATCATCTGTCTCTGAGAACCCTCCCCGCAGTCGAACATCGTAATGTTGCTTCCGTGCCTAATGGCCACACACGGCAGCGACTTGTCCCTAGACGGAACACTGGCCCCTGTCCCAAGAAAAAGAAGTTCTAGCATGCAGGCAACCGATGATCATCCCATATAATCAGGGATGTCGTTCTTCGTCTCTTTTTTGAAAATACGGTAATGGTCCTTGCACATATGGACCTGCCTGCAACTGTCGTCCTTGAGCTCCAAGGACGTCTCTTTAACCTTTTTGATGTTAAGGGACCGCTCTGCGGGCTTCTCACAGCCTTTGATATCGCAGATCTTCTCCACATTCCTGATACTTGTCATGCTCTGTCTATCGTAGAACGATGATAAAGACATTTCCAATCCAAAGATTAAATTCCGATGAACACATGTGCTCACGTGTGACAAAGGTATCTCCTTCCATGCTCTCAGCTGATTTTGCAAAATTCGGTGAGGAATTGATCCGTGTTGAGAGGGCAGGAGCGGATTGGGTGCATATCGATGTTATGGACGGTAACTTCGTCCCTAACATCACAATCGGTCCTGATGTCATACGCTCCGTTCGTTCCCTTTCCAGGATCCCTTTTGATGTCCATCTAATGATACAACACCCTGAGAACCATATCAGGGCTTTTGCAGAGGCGGGTGCCGATATGCTCACCATACACGTCGAAGCCGAGGGCGACAAGGAAGAGGCGATCGAGAGAATCAGAGAATCGGGCATAACCCCTGGAATATCACTCAATCCTGGAACGCCGTTTTCAGATATAGAACCATATCTTGATCGCGTCAATCTGGTGCTGGTCATGACCGTACAGCCTGGTTTCGGCGGACAACCGTTTCGTGAAGAGGTCCTGCCAAAGATCTGCGCAATACGCGATTACGCAAAGAAGAACGGTCGTAACATTGAGATCTCGGTCGACGGAGGCATAAACCGTACAACGGGGAAAAGATGCGTAGAGGCCGGGGCCACCGTATTGGCTGCTGGAAGCTATCTCTTCAAGATGCCCGATATGGCTTCGGAGATATCGCTGTGGAAAAAATTTGATAGCAAAGCTTAATTTATCGCTACGGGTTTGCTGTATCATGGCAGTCGATTTCAAAAAGAGGGCGTTGTTCGGCAGAGACAACCTCATATACATTCTGACGGGAATTCTTCTGGTTCTCTTCATCGTGTTCGCAGTAGTGGATTTCAATGTGGTAATCGCGTACGTGTCGCTTGCGGCTCTCTTCATGCTCCTCATGTTCGGCGTATCAGTATACCTGCTGGATGAGTAGAGTCAGGTAAGCATATGGGAGTCAATCTCTCAGGCATCGTTGAACCGCAGATTCTGGAACTCTCAGATCTCAGGGGAAGGTCGGTGGCGATCGATGCCTATAACACGATTTATCAGTTCCTCTCCATCATCAGACAACCGGACGGCTATCCTCTGACGGATACGAAAGGAAGGGTCTCCTCCCAACTCTCTGGGCTTCTTTACAGGACCGCAAATCTCATCGAAGCAGACATAGAACCTTCTTTCATTTTCGACGGAAAGGCGCACGAGCTTAAGGCGAACACCATAGCCGAACGTAAATCGAGAAGGGAGAAGGCTACCAGGGAATGGGAAGAGGCTATCAGGGAAGGGGATACGAAAAAGGCGTTCTCGAAAGCGCAGCAGACCTCCAGAATGACCTCTGATGTCCTGGAATCGTCGAAGATGTTGATCTCTTACCTCGGTCTTCCCATCATAGAAGCACCAAGCGACGGTGAGGCACAGGGTGCGTACATGTGTTCGAAAGGAGACGTATGGGCAGCCGCATCCCAGGATTTCGATTCTTTGCTCTTCGGCGCACCAAGATTGGTGAGAAACATCACGATAACCGGAAGAAGAAAGGTGCCTGGCAAGGACCTCTACAGAGACGTAAAGACCGAACTCATCGATTCGGACGAATTCCTCGGATCACTCGGAATAACAAGGGAACAGCTCGTAGACGTCTGTATACTCATGGGTACCGATTTCAACAAAGGCATCGCAGGCATCGGACCCAAAAAAGGACTGAAGTTGATCAGAGACCATGAGAATATCGAAGGTGCACTGGCACACATCGGACAGGAAATCCCGGGCTATCAGAACGTAAGGGATATCTTTCTCAGGGGAAGATATTCGGACGATTACTCCCTCTCGCCAGAACCGGTCGATCGTCAGGCCGTTATCGATCTACTCGTCGGTTATGATTTCTCCAGGGAACGCGTCGAATCCGCACTGAACAGGATCGAGGAATCAAGGAAGAAGAACAGGACAAGAAGACAGCAGAAATCTCTGGACTCCTGGTTCTGAGACCTTTCGTCTCGCTAAAGTATATAATTTGGTTTTCCATAGACCGGCCTGCGGCCGGACAAGATAGCTCCGGCCTGGAAGTGACTAGCGATGATAAAGCAGGTCCGCGCAAATTATGACGCACCGACGATTGAGAAGGAGATCCAGGCATACTGGATATCGAATGATGCTTACGAGAAGACCAAGGAATTGAGGTCGGGGGGAGAGGATTTCTATTTCGTGGACGGACCTCCGTACACAACGGGCTCCATCCATCTTGGCACTGCCATGAACAAGACGATCAAGGACACCCTTATCCGATACTGGAGGATGAGGGGATTCAATGTCCGTGACCAACCCGGTTTCGACATGCACGGATTGCCCATCGAGGTACAGGTGGAGAAGAAGATCGGAGTCCACTCGAAGAAGGAGATCGAAGAGTTCGGTATCGATAAATTTGTAGACACCTGCAAGAAATTCGCTTATGAACTGCATGGGAGCATGACCGAACAGTTCAAGCAATTGGGCGTGTGGATGGATTGGGAAAACCCCTATCAGACCCTTAAACCCAGCTATCTCGAGGCCGCGTGGTGGACCCTTTCCCGTGCTTATAAACGCGGATTGCTGGAATCGGCAGACCGTGTGCTCACTTGGTGTCCCAGATGCGAGACGGCCCTTGCCGACGCCGAAATCGAATATTGGGACGAGGATGACCCGTCCATCACCGTGAAATTCCCGGTGACAGGCACAGATTATTCACTTCTGATATGGACGACTACACCTTGGACGTTACCATCCAACATGGCCGTTGCGGTCCATCCCGATTTCGACTACGCTAAGGTTAAGATGGTCGGCCCGAAAGGAACTGACACATTCATCGTGCTTGAATCTCGCGCCGAGACAATAGCCAAAAACGGAGGTTATGAAAGGTTCGAGATACTCGAGAAGATGAAAGGAAAGTCCCTTGAGGGTATGGCTTATGAACCTCCGTTCGAGATCGATGAGAAATATCTGCATAGAACAGATTGGACATACAAGGTCGTCACTGCCGATTACGTTGAGAATGACAATACGGGCCTGGTACATACCGCACCAGGATTCGGTCCGGACGATTACGAGACGGGAAAAAGATACGGCATACCGCCATTCTGCCCTGTAGGTGAATCCGGAAGGTTCACCGATGAGTTCCCGATGCTTGCCGGAAAAAAAGTGAAAGTGAGCAACGAACCGATCCTCCAGTACCTGGACGAAAATGGGAAACTATTCTCATCCGAGAGGATAAAGCATAGATACGGTCACTGCTGGAGATGCAAATCACCCATCATCTATCGTAACACGAATCAGTGGTTCATGAAGGTAACGGCGGTAAAACAGAAGATGCTTGACGAGATCGACCGTGTCAAATGGGTACCTGAATGGGCCGGTTCATCGAGAGAGAGGAATTGGGTGGAAGGTGCCAGAGATTGGTGTATATCCAGACAGAGATATTGGGGGATCCCTATGCCTGTGTGGCGGTGTACCTGCGGTGAGAAGAAGGTCGTAGGCAGGTACGACGAACTCAGAGAGGGAAAAGGTTACACCGAAGGAATGGAAACCCACAGACCGTGGATAGATGCAGTGACGTTCACGTGCCCCAAATGCGGCGGGACTATGACGCGCGTAAAGGACGTACTCGATGTCTGGTTCGATTCCGGAGTCGCTGCATGGGCGGATCTGGGTTGGCCTTCGGACACCGAACAGTATGATAGATGGTGGCCAGGGAGATTCATCGTCGAAGCACATGACCAGACCCGCGGATGGTTCTATTCGCAGCTTGCAGCAGGTGTGATATCATTTGACCGCGCTCCTTACGATGAGGTGATGATGCACGGGTGGGTCCTCGATCCCAAAGGACAGAAGATGTCGAAATCCAAGGGCAACGTCATCGAACCGCTGCAGATCATCGGCGAAGTCGGTGCAGACTCGCTCAGATTCTATCTGCTCGAAGCGAATGCACCCTGGGAGGACACGGCGTTCCAGAAGGATGGACCCAAAGGTGCCAGAAAGGTCCTCAATACCTATTGGAACGTTGTGAATTTCGCATCCACCTACATGAACATAGACGGTTACGATCCGGAACTGCATACTTTGGAATCTGTCAGTAAGTATCTCAGGAACGAGGACCTTTGGATGCTTTCAAAGACGGAGAGGATGAAGAAGAATGCAACTGAATTCCTTGAGACCAGAGAGCTTCAGAAGGTCAGCCGTGTTCTTGACGATTACATCCTTGAAGATCTGTCCAGATGGTATGTCCGTCTCGTGAGGGACAGGACCTGGACGGAGAACGAAGATTCAGAGGAGGATAAAAATGCCTCGTACTTCGTACTTCATTACGCGATAATGAGCACTGCTCTTTCGATCGCGCCGCTTTGTCCGCATATCGCAGAAGAGGTCTATCAGCACATGGGCGGTAAACTCATAAGCGTTCATATGGAGGATTGGCCGAAATACAACGCGTCTTTGCTCAACGACGGCATAGAATACAGCATGAAACTGATTCAGGACATCGTGGAGATAATAGCGGCCGAAAGACAGAAGATGGGCAGTAAGCTCAGATGGCCTCTGAAGTCTCTCACCGTGAAAGGCGATAATGATGATGTCAACAGTGCTGTGAGGATGTTCGAACATGTCCTGGCACAGCAGGGAAACATCAAAGAGATATTGTATTCAAATGAAACGGTCGAAAATTCTGACACAGTGACCGGGGTCAGCTTCGGACCCGGTGTGATGTACATAGACTTCGAGATAACTCCGGAGATCGAAGCCGAAGGCTACGCCAGAGAGCTCATCCGCAGGATACAGCAGATGCGTAAGGATATGAAATTGAACGTAGAACAGTACATCAACTGCGAAGTGAGATCGGATCCGCATCTCACAGACCTCTTCATAACATGGAAGGAACACATCTCCAATGAGGTTAGAGCGAAGAACCTCACATTCACCGACAGTCCCGGCGGCGATGAAATAAAGACGTGGGACGTTACGGGAAAGGACATCACCATCGGGATCAGTTCCATTGTCCTCTAAACATCCTGGGGTGTGGCGACACATCCCTTTTAAAAATTTTTTTCATTCTGTATTGGACTCTTTACAGAATGGATGTTCTTTCCACTTTACGACATATGAAAAACGGATCTATTCGGACGAATGCCGAAAATATATATGCTGACCTTGTTAAACGCCCTTTGCCTTGATCGTTCCGAACAACGTCTGCGAGGCAAACATGAATCCGATATGATTTCCGGACAGGAGCCATATGTTCTGAAGTATTGGATCAATCATCCGCCGTTAATGCTTCGATAACATCCAGCGTACCTTGGACAAGCTCCAATCCTTTTATCTCTTCTATATCGAGAAGCCTGAATTCCTCATTCTCTTCGTTGATCACCGGAACTGCACCGTCGGCTTTGAACATGAACGGATAGACTTTCCAGATCACATTCTTCTCCCTGACGTGGATCGGCAGGAGATCCTTTAACGGCCTGGTGACCGCAATCCCTGTCTCTTCTTCGATCTCTCTGACTGCAGCGGCCTCCGGGCTCTCTCCGTATTCTATCTTACCTGCACACAGTGACCAGACATCTGGAAAAGATCTTGCGGTTGCCGGACGTTTGAGTACCAGTATCTTCCCGTCGATCAGGATGACGGATGAGACCGATTCTACACTCTTTACGTCCACGAGCTCTACAGTGCCATTGTCAGCATTCACGATCGCCCTGTCACCGTCCCTCAGCAGATCCACATCGATACGGTCTATCATCGGTATCGATGATATCACCGCACCTGTGGCGACGATCGTCTCCGCCGTGGAGTTTATTATAGCGACCGGTGCCTTGCTGTGGACCTTCAAGTCGTACATCACGAATGAACCTACGGTACTCCCCTTCCCGCTTGGGAAGACAAGCACCCTGTCTGCGACATTGCCGCCTTTTTCAACTTTTATGTCTCCTGATGAAGCTTCCACTCCGCCAAGAAAACTGAGAGGTTCGTTCAATCTTAGTATACTGCCCTCTGCCTTACCTTTCGAGATAGGACGTCCCTCTATGATCATTGTATCACCTTGAGCAATTCCGTTATGTCCTGACACATTACTCTTTGAGAACAGAGTGTAGGTAGATAATTTGCCGCCTTGCAAGAATTCGTACCTGTTCTTGAAAATGTTCCCTCTATCGGCGCCACGACCATACATGTATCGGCGATGACGGGGCCGAACTGTTCCATCACCTTAACATCCTCGGAACATCTGTCCCTGACGGTTTCGGATGTACAGAACCATATCTCTGTGTCGCCTTTTTTCTTCTTTCCTTTCAACAAGGATGCGATCTCGTGCATCTCCTTATCGGTAAGATGCGGACACCCCAATGCTATGAGCTCCACGTCATCTGTGGAGTTCAGCTTTTCACGAGCCTCTTCGATCTCCCTACGACCGATGTGCACCGTCTCCAGTTCGGAGATGTCGTATCTTTCGGCTTCAGGTGTGATGCCCTCCACATGGAACATGGCCACTGATCCAGAGGCGGCCATGGCCGCAGCCATCGTCTTCGCCTCCTCCACTCCGGGTCTGATACCTTTGTAGTAGGGGATTCTGGAACCTATCCGAACCCCAACTGCCTGACCAAGCAGAGAATGCTGGAATAAAGAGCCGTCGATATCGGCTTCAATGATGACAGTTGGCGCTCTGTTCCTATCCAAATGTAAACCATAGTTGGCCGTCTTTCCCAGAATCGCTGCTGCCAACGCACCTGGACCGCCTTCCCTGTTCGTCCTTGCACCGATATATGAATTGACGAAGGACAGTGCGGAAGATTCTGCCCATGCTACATGGTCCCCAAATCTGGGAACATTATCCCCTGTGTACGGTGTGCACGAACACGTCGTCTTAACCCCCATCGATCTGTAGAGACTTACAATACGCAACTGCCTCTCTGCAAATTCGGGAGGGATATGCATCTCCTTCCATCTCTTCATATCCATTCCGATAGGATTCAACGTGGAGGGAACCTTTACCTTGGAACCGCTTCTCACCATATCTTCCAGATATTGCAGACCGCCGTCGCCGATGGTTTTGTATGAAGCACCAGACAGATGTGCTGAGGTTATATCCACCAGTCCTTCCGCCCCGTATATCCTCCCTAATGCCACAACAAGCTCGATAGCCTTCTGGGCACCTTCCCCTGACTCTCCATCAAGTATCGCCTGCTCTTCCCTGGTGAGTTCCATATCGGACCGTATACGCTACAAGGATAAAGGCTTTCGAGAAGAGCGTCCTCTCGGCAGCATACTGTCAGAACGCAGAATCGGAGACTTACAAATGACCTATATCCAAATCTGGTCAGATGTTCCTAAGGCAAACGGGGAGATTCTTCTTCTCGTCTCTGTGATACGCAACGCAATCACAACACTTTGTGTGCCGGGGACAATCGATTTTTGGACATGTGCATTTCTCCGTATGTATGTTATCACAATTCATAAAACGACAGTGCATCCAAAGGATATATCTCTTAAGGAGGCAGGACATAAAGTCCTGCCTTTGAGGTTTTATTGCTTATTCATCGTACGAAGAATATACTCCGCCGATGAGTGTTGCTGCAGTCAGTAACACGGCGCTCAATACCGCCCAATTTGCCTCAAGCGCATTATCGCCAAATACAAAGTCAGCTGCGAATTTAATGACATAGAGCACTATGACAAAGAATATCACTGCGACAATTATCATTATGATAATGGCAAGCAATCCGTACAGTATAGATTTTAGTGTGTTTTCAGCTCCCGTAACTTTCACCTCCCTTGAATAATCAGCAAAATGCAAGGATATAATACTTAGCAAAAAATAGAGCATCCGATCTTGCTGGATAGCATGATTTTATTATATATCCGCCAATATCTCGCATAGAATGGAAAGAGACATGACAGAGATAACCGACCTCAGAATTGAAGATATCCCCGATGCGCTGAGTATCTCAAAAAGGGAACTGGGGATCGACTATCTGTTCGAATCTGATTTTCTGGAATGCTTAAAACCGGATAATGGCTACTTCTGTAAGGTCGCTGTCTCGGATAACAGAGTTTGCGGTTTTGTAATAAACCACATTTTTGGACCTGAAAAAGCAGATGAATATCTTAAACTTCCACTTTCAAAGGAAAGGGATGAGATACTGTCCGTGAAAAGGATAGGCATCCTTGATTCTGCTTCCGTAGACGATACCTTCAAGGGCATGGGCATCGGCAGCGAGCTTATAAGGGCCAGTTATGACGAGATGTTGGTCAATGACGTGAATGCCATATGCGCTATGGCATGGAGGAGCGTCAACGGAACGACCAACATCAAAGGTATACTGGAGAAAATCGGGCTCAGAGAAACCATATCCATACCAGGATATTGGAATCTGATGGTCGAAAGTCCCGAGGGACATCATTGCCCGGATTGTAAAGAGCCGCCGTGCAGATGCTATGGCGTATTCTATGTAAAGTATCTTTGATGATGAATGCGGGTCCGTCGAGATTCGAACTCGAGTCAGAGGCTTCGGAAGCCCCGATAATATCCAAGCTATACCACGAACCCATGTATGATATTAGAAGCCATTGGAAGGAAAGAGGTTTGCCGGTCGATGAACCCGGAGATCCTGTGGTCCCCCACTTGAGAGGGTTGGAGACCGAATGAAGATAATCCTCCCTTATGCTTTCTTGCTGAATTCGGTGTATCCGCACTTACCGCAGGAAACACGATCCTTGTGCGTTGCCATGAACACACCCGGTCCGCATTTGGGGCACACGGGTTTCTTTCTGGTTATAGAACCGTCCTTGAGTTCGTACGCATCCTTTTTCTTAACGGATCCACCCTTGTTTGCTTCTGTCTTCTTCGCAGCCATGATCATTCCTCCGCAGGTTTGGCAGGTGCGACATACGCCGGCTTCTGAAGACCGTTTCTCTTGAGAAGATATTCCTGCTCGAATTTCTGTGCAGACTCTTTCGATCCGTATACTTTGGCATATCCCTTGGAAATGCCGCTGCCGTACACGGTATCGACATTGCACAACACGACCGTCTCTTTCTTTGCTTTCATCAATTTTGCGATTTCGTCAACTACCGCTGCCTTTGTAGGAGTCGATTCACCGGCATGGTTCGCAGTGTAACGTATCTCCGTCCTGTCGAACAGGGGGTTGGCTTTCTTTTCCGTTATTTCCATCTTCATTCAAAGTCCTCCATCATTTTCCAGAGTTCTTCTGTCTTCCTTCGAACGACATCATCCGTGGTGACGGACATCATTCCCTTTCCGGGCCATCCGTAGATCACCTCCGCACCGATCGGCGCATAGAGGATGCAAGGCATGAGTGCCAAATCCTCTTCCCCTTCGACGCGAATGATCTCCGCAGTACCAGTTAAAGCGTTTTTTACAGCATCAACGAGCTCACAGGTTATCATACCTGCGGGATTGTGGACAACTTTTTCCTTCCACCCTTCCTGTTTCACGAGGATGGAGAAATCAGTCATCACATTCCTCTCCGTCTTCCCGTCATAGACGGAAAGAAGAGGCACTATGCCACTCCTCCTCACCGTCAGCGATACCACGTCGCCGACGGTGATGATTTTTTTATCTTTATGTTTTCCAAGATCCGCTTCCCTCAACTCTTTTCCGATGGGTTTTTTGAAAGCATCCCTCTTGCCCTCAGGAAGCCTCCACCCTCCGGACATCTGAATCAGCGAACCCTTAGAGCGTATTTCCCATTGGATTTTATGCCCATCTTGTTGGCGATCTCCGACCTCTCATAGTCTATGATCACGAGATAACCCTGCCACTCTTTGGATGTCTGTCCACCGCAACGCGGGCATATATCATCCTCCGAAATGAAGCTGCACTGCTTGCATGCCTTCATCACAGGTCCGACCATCAGGCCTCACCTTTTTTCTTGTGTTCCTCTTCGATCCATTCGAGTCTGCCGAGACCGGGCTGACGCATCGTGAGTCCGATCTTACTGTCCTGAGGATTCTTTTCATTCAGATCCAGACTGACGACCCTGGCCTTAACGACATCTCCGACACTGAGTGTCCTGCCTGTATCCTTCCCTATCAGCCTTTGGTTATCAGAATCGATATCCACACGATCATCCATCACCTGACTTATATGGAGAAGCCCGTCCAGAGGTCCAAATCTCACGAAAGCACCGAACTTCACTACCTCGACGACCACACCTTCGATGATCTCGTTCTCCTTTGGTTTGAAGACAAGCTGATCGAATTTGACCGTCTGATAGACCGCACCGTCACCGTGAACGATACGCCCCGGCCCTACTGTTTCCACATTCCTGATAAGAACGGTAACGGCCTTGTCAGCACCGAATTTACCCTCATAGGCACCCCATGTAAGGGCGTCGATCACATCGCTTATGTCCTCTTTGAGCTCTGCTGGTGGAATACGAACTACCCTTTCGGCTTGTGTTAACATATACATGGTGGATCCTCTTGAACACCCATGGATTATGCCCCTCTTATATAAAGTTCACCACGCGCGCACGCCGCGCCCGTGTCTTCCGATTAGTAATAAAAATAGGTAGACGGGGCCGAAGCCCCTAATTCGTTTGCACTCAGCAATACAAAACCGCTGTGACCAGACAGATGGTCGACAGAAGCTTCACGAGCACATGTATGGACGGACCCGCGGTGTCCTTGAAGGGATCACCTATCGTGTCACCGACAACTGCAGCGGCATGTGCGGGTGAACCTTTTCCGCCGTGGTTGCCTTCCTCTATGTACTTCTTGGCATTGTCCCAGGCTCCTCCTCCGTTGTTGAGGAAATTGGCCATAAGAACACCGACGATCGTACCGACCATGATCAATGCACCGACCGCGGCTGGAGCCCAAATCTGAAGTTCCGTCGGCAGCAAGTATCTGTAGATCAGACCGAAACAGACCGGCACCAGGATTGGCAAGAGTGCCGGAAGCACCATCGCTTTGAGTGCACCGCGTGTCGCGATATCGACACATCTTGCGGTGTCAGGTTCAGATGTACCAGCCATGATTCCTGGATCCTCACGGAATTGCCTGCGGACCTCCTCTATCATATGTCCGGCTGCAGTACCGACTGCACGGATGGCAAGTGATGCAAAGAAGAACACCAGAACCGCTCCCACAAGTCCTCCGATGAATATTATCGGATTTCCGAGATCGACCGACATTGCTTCTACAAGAGGTTTGCCAGTAATCTCCGCAACTATCTCGAAATATGCTGCAAAAAGCAAGAATGCTGCCAGTGCTGCGGACGCCATAGCGTAACCTTTCGTCAGCGCCTTGGTAGTGTTCCCAGTAGAATCGAGTTTGTCGGTCCTTACGCGAACCTCTTCTGGCTGATTGGACATCTCCGCGATTCCGCCCGCGTTATCTGTGATGGGCCCGAAGGTGTCTTCTGCAAGTATGAATGCCGATGAGGCCAACATTGCAATTGTTCCGACTGCAGTTCCGTACAGACCGGCAACTTCATGTGCCATGCCTTCGGGTGCAGCGAAGTAACCAAGTAGATACGTTCCAAGAATTGCAATGACAATACACACGACCGGCAGAACGGTGGATTCAAGTCCTACCGATATGCCCGTTATCACGTTCGTGGCCGGACCTGTCTCGGATGCACTCGCTATCGACTTGACCGGCTTGTGGTCACCTGTGTAGTACTGCGTGATGTACACTATAGCCAGGCCGAGCACTATACCGAAAATTCCACAGAGGAAGTAATAGTACCACTTTGCACATTCTGGCTCAAGCATCCAATATGTCGAGAACAATAGAGAGACGATGACCAGTGCGAGTGTGACATAATAACCTCTGTTCAGTGCGTTGCAGACATTTGAATTGTCATCTTTAAGTCCTACAACGGAGATACCGACCAATGAGGCGATGAGTCCGAACGAGATGACGACGAGCGGAAGGAATATCCAGTTGAATGACAGGGTAGGTGCGGCATTGATGACTGCAACGCCTATGATCATCGAACCGATGATCTCGGCTGCAGTCGACTCGAAAATATCCGCCCCACGTCCTGCGCAATCTCCGACGTTGTCTCCGACAAGGTCCGCGATAACAGCTGGATTCCTGGGGTCATCCTCGGGAATTCCGGCTTCGACTTTACCGACAAGGTCTGCTCCGACATCGGCTGCCTTGGTATAGATACCGCCGCCAAGCTGAGCAAACAGAGCCGCAAAGGATGCTCCGAATGCGTATCCGACGACCGCATGGAGAGTACTTGTCATGGTCTCGATACTCGTCATATTGCCGGTGTCGCACCATATGTTATAAGTGAAGAACACAGCGAAAAGCCCAACCAAACTGAGAGTGGAGACCGTGATTCCGGAAAGTGCCCCGCCACGGAATGAGCATTTAAATGCTTCTTTCAGTGAAGTACGAGCTGCACTTGCTGTCCTGATGTTCGTGTTGACGGATACCTTCATTCCTATGAAACCAGAGAGAATTGAGCATCCGGCACCGATCAGGAAGGCTATGGCAACCTTATATCCAAGGTAGGCCGAGAAACTTTCTACTAAGCCTGCCAGGGCTATAATGATTGCTACAATGATACTGATAACCCCTATTGTCTTGTACTGGCGTTTCAAATAGGCCATTGCACCAGTCTCTATAGCATCGGATATCTTCTGCATCTCTGGAGTGCCTTTATCCCTTGAAAAGACGCTCTTGTAAAAGATGAGTGCAAATATCAATGCTACGATGACTGCGACAGGGATCATGAATAACAAGTTGTCTACTGTTATGTCAATCATTTGAGTTAACCCCTAAACGTTATTGTTCCCCAAATCCTTCCTTATATAAAAGGGTTTAAGGTTTGCACTTGGGACCGCAGCTCTATACAAATGGTCCAGAATTATCCGACACTTCGCTCAAAATTCTCTCTCCTTCCTCTGATACGATCACCGGATCCCCGGCAGCGGAAAGATAACCCAAACCGTACGTCTTGACCGGATTGACTACCGGCATTCCGAAGATTCTTTCGGCACACCGTGTGCCTATGGAACACATAAGTGCCAATATGATGTCCGCATTTTTGTTTTCAACTTCTTCTCTCCTGAGAAGAACCTTGCTCTCGATACATGCAGCCGAAACTGACAATACCCCCCTTACATCCACTCCGTCTTCGGAGAGCCTGTTGGCCAGTCTTTCAGCAGAATCCTTTCCGCCTAGACCGTAGCACATCCTAGCGCACGTATTGCAGGTCCAAATCAGCACTTTCCTGTCTTTGAGAATTTCTTGAAGTTCGAGATAACTTCTGTCCCTGGCCATTATCAGCATTGCGTTCACATAAGAAGATACGGTATAATAAGTCACCACAAAAATTCAGTTATGAAAATTCTGCCCGATGCAATACCGCCATGACATTGGCATATCTGATTATGACACGCTCCATCGCTACGTATTTTAATTTCTACAAAGAAAATTTTGACTTATGATACAGCGAATGTTACATACCGTACAGATCATTTAACATGCCCGACGGATGATTTGCGTCTATTGACGTCATTTCCTTTTATTTTCTAGCTGTTTCCAATATGATGAAGGATCACGTTGCAAAACTTGAAACGAGGGAACCTCACATAAAGAGCAGACATTGACCTATACTCACGCAGCGTCAGTATCGTTACACGGATCTTCTCTCTTTTGATACTGTATCGTCATCTGTTCCCGCATCACCATCGTGATCGAAGATTATGTCGACAATATCGTCGAAAAACAACTAACACATAAAATTTCCAGAGAAATGTATGATCCAACGATAAAATTCTCGATACAAATATTTTGACCTCGTGGTCTTACGCTTACCGGACCTTAGGATAATCGACGGTTGCCGCAGTCAGGGGGTGATATCTGCTTAAATCATTTCACCAATCACCTTGGTCGACACATCTACGTTGAAAAAGTCGACCCTCAGTAACTGCAACATCAAATAGTATCGTCGTCCGTCTACAGTCTCATGACTCTGTCGAGGCTCTGATTATGGTATGGTATGTAATCGACGGGATGGATGGATCCGGAAAGACCACCGTTTCTGACTTGATCAGAGAACAACTCGAATCTGAGAGCAGAAGGGTTTTGCAGATTACACATCCTAACAGGAATTCAATTTTCGGAAGAATATCTTCGAGATTTCTCCATATAGACAGCGGAGTCTCTGTGTTGATTGCCCCCGCATTCTACATCTTGGATGTTTTCAGATCACTGAGGATCCTCAGAAACTCTAAAAGAGAATATGATGACATCATATTCGTTAGGTATTTGATGGCGGTCGGGTACCTTCCTGAAAAGATCTGCGACATAGCTTACAGAGTACTGGAAAGGGTACTGCCGATGCCTGATATCAGGATTTTTGTCGATCTAGACGCAGAGACCTCGATGAAAAGAATAACCGAGAGGGGCGAGGACCTTGAGATTTTTGAATCCGCCGAAAAATTGGATCGGACCAGGAACAGGATGTTAAGACTCACGGACGGATGGATAATCATAGATAATTCCAAAACAGAGAGTTTCACAGAGCTTCAGATACGCGATATAGTAGATTCGTCTCTCGCTTTGAACAAATCCTCCACAAGCAGAGAGTAGTGCGAGCAGTTATAAATGTGCCAAAAGCTTTTACTGAGCATGGAAGAACTATTTTCCTATAGCCCTATCACATTGGAAAAGGTGGGCTCTGTAGAAATAACGAATCCAAAAGACATCCCTGAAATAATTTCACAAAGCGGGGTTGTTCAAACCGAATGGGCCAAAACTGCCTCTAAAGAAAGATATTCACTGATCAAAAACCTCAGACTGACCGTGATGGAGAATGCTGAGAGGATCTGTAAGATAATTCATGATGAGACAGGAAAGACCAGAAGTGACTGCAACAGCACAGAGATTACCAACACTTTGGGAATGATAAAATTCTGCGAATCTTGGATCAAAGATTTTAAATTCGAAAAAAGGGTGGAACAGGGACCTATGACCTTACTGATGGTCATTCTGAAAAGAAAATCCTACATAGAATATCAGCCGTTTGGGGTGATTGGAGTAATATCACCTTACAACTTTCCCTTCTCGATACCTTTCAATGAGGTAATAATGGCGGTCACCGCAGGAAATTCTGTTATCCTTAAAACATCACCTGACACTCCATTGTGCGGAAAACTCATAGCTGACCTTTTTGAAGAGGCGGGTTTTCCAAAAGGGCTTGTAACTTCGGTAAACGGCCCCGAGATAGGACAGACAATCGTCGCATCAGATGTGGATAAGATAGTGTTTACCGGAAGCACGGAGACAGGAATATCCATCATGAGAAACTCTGCTGATTCCGTAACCCCTGTGATACTTGAACTCGGTGGAAAAGATGCCATGTTGGTTTTGGACGATGCCGATATAGACAGGGCGGTGGATGGAGCCATATGGGGTGCATTCGTTAATGCGGGACAGGTCTGTGTAGGTGTAAAAAGGATTTATGTCCAAAGCAAAATCTATGAAACATTTTTAGAAAAATTCGTTGCTGGTACAAATCTCCTAAAACAAGGTGATGGATGGGATGATCCAACTGTTTCGATAGGGCCTATGATCAACGAAAAAGCGTTGAATAAGATGGTCGATGTCGTTGCCCGTGCCTCTGAACAGGGCGCAACCGTTGCTACTGGAGGAAGGAGGAATCCCGACCTAGAGGGTTATTTCTTCGAACCTACTGTCATCATTAATCTGGCACATGAGTCTGACATCAATGCAAACGAGATATTCGGACCCATTGTGACGATATTCCCTTTTGAAACCGTGGATGATGGTGTCAGACTTGCAAACGACAATGGTTTCGCTCTCGGAGGCTCTGTTTGGACGAGAGATTTGAAAAAGGGCAGGGCGATCGCATCAAAATTAAAATCCGGCAGTGTGGATGTAAATAACACGACATATACCTTCGGACTTCCTGCTGCCCCTTGGGGGGGATCTGGAAAAAGTGGTTTCGGAATAACACACAGCGAAGCGGGATTCTATGAACTGATGCACCCTCACCATGTACATGTGGACAGTGGGAAGAGAGAAAGGGACATCTGGTGGATGCCGTGCAGCGAACTTGGCAACGATGTCATCACAAGATTCAACAGAGCATATTTCGGAAAAGACCACTTCTCCATATCGTTGATCCGCGACGTTTTTAAGTTACTAAAGCGGGAAAGGTAACGTAACCCTTTTAACTGACGATATTCTGTGCCATTCAATCGCATAATGAAAAGGGGCTAAAAAATGGATAGCAAGTTGGGAAAACTCATTGAGGTCAAGGACATCAGTATCAAAAAAGATATGACTGTGAGCGAACTCATTAAAATGATGGGAAGATCTGGAGGATTCACATCACAGAAACTCTCTGACGCCGTTGATGTCGTGGAGAAGATGATAAAGAAAGAAGGTTGCCTGAAGATCCTGTCTTTCCCCGCATGCATAATGGCCACAGGCACCAGAGGCGTAATCGTGGATATGGTCAAGAAAGGAATGGTCGATGTTATAATCACAACCTGCGGAACACTCGATCACGACCTCTCGAGAACATGGAAAGCTTACTACAAAGGCGATTTCATGATGGATGACGCGATGCTTAGAAAAAATGGCGTCAGCAGACTCGGAAATGTCCTTGTTCCAGATTCTTGCTATGGAGAGGTTCTCGAGGACAGACTCGCCCCTATGTTCCAAGAGATGTTCGAACACACCGATTCACTTTCTACGCACGAAATCATAGATCAGGTCGGTGCAAGACTGGATGATCCAGACAGTTTGCTCTATCAGTGTCACAAGATGGGCATTCCGATATTCGTCCCTGGCATCACTGACGGTTCTTTCGGATGCCAACTCTGGATGTACTATCAGATGCATCGTAAGCTCAGGATAGATCTGTTCGGTGACGAGCAGATGCTCAGCGAAATGACCAATGCCGCGAAATATACGGGTGCAGTTATAATCGGTGGTGGAATTTCAAAACATCATGTTATATGGTGGAATCAGTTCCGTGGGGGACTCGATTATGCGGTCTACCTTACAACCGCTCAGGAATTTGACGGTTCCCTCTCCGGTGCACAGATCAGAGAAGCCGTTTCCTGGGGTAAAGTGAAAGCAAATGCAAAAAAGATGACCGTTGAGGGAGATGCAACGATCTCGTTGCCGATTATCGTAGCTGCCCTCGAGGATAGGTTATAAATGACCAAGAAGGTAGCAGTCCTACCGGGTGACGGAATAGGACCCGAAGTCGTATCCGCAACCGTATCCGCCATCGACGCATTGTGTCTGGACATAGAATTCGTCAACGCAGACATAGGTTTCGATTGCTACAAACGTACGGGAAGCGCACTTCCGAAACAGACCCTCAACACGATCGATGAATGTGACGCCATCCTGGTAGGATGTGTAAATGATGATGGCACGGATCGCGTATATCGAAATCCAGTGATGGAAATCAAAAAACGTCTCGATCTTTTCGCAAATGTCAGACCTATAAAGAAGATCGCACAGGATATAGGGGTCAAGGATCTGAACGTAATCGTCATAAGAGAGTACACCGAAGGATTGTTCTCTATGAACGAGATCGAAGACCTCGACGGCGTGACCCACCAAAGAAGGATCAGCTACAAGGGATGCAAAAGGATCTGTCAGTTCGCAAGGAATCTTTCGGAATGCGAGGATCGTAAAAGAATCACCTGTGTCCATAAGGCAAATGTGTACAAGATCGCGGACGGCCTCTTCAAGAACACTTTCTACGAAGTGATGGCCGACTCCAAATTGGAGATCGATGATACAAAAGTAGATGACATGGCTGCTGAGATAGTTCTTCACCCTGACAATGTCGATGTCATCACTACCATGAGCATGTATGGGGACATCCTTTCTAGAGAGGCCGCCGCATTGGTAGGCGGTACTCATCTCTGTCCATCCGGGAATTATGGCGTACACAAAGCACTGTTCGAGCCACTCCACAAATCCAATCCAGAACTTGTCGGATTGAACGTTGTAAATCCTACCGGTTCCCTGCTCTCGGGTGCAATGTTACTTGAATACCTCGGTATGCCAGAAAAGGCAAGGAC
>Ga0172378_10000505_pt1 | contig 34417 bp, 32 predicted proteins | sample GrowelOW332metaG_FD_119755 | JGI IMG/M metagenome (GOLD analysis project Ga0172378, IMG submission 119755) | Groundwater microbial communities from an aquifer near a municipal landfill in Southern Ontario, Canada - Pumphouse #3_1 metaG | ecosystem: Environmental > Aquatic > Deep subsurface >...
AAATATGCGTCGATTCCTGTAAGGTTACTAAATACGTTGAATCCTAAGGCTCCGGGTACTTTGATTTCAAATACATCCGAAAAAGGAAAAATAAAAGCTGTTGCTGCCAAAGATAATATCACTGCTATTAAAATCAAATCGAGTCGTATGCTTCTAGCTTATGGCTTTTTGCGTAAGGTGTTCGAAATTTTTGAGAGTTACCGCACTTCCATCGATATGATTTGTACGTCTGAGGTTGGTGTGTCTGTTACTGTTGATAATATAAAACATCTGAAAGAAATTAAGGATGATTTAAAGAAATACGGAACGGTTACCATAGATAACGACATGTGTATTATTTGTGTCGTAGGTGATTTGGAATGGGAAAACGTTGGTTTTGAAACCAAGGTAATGGAAGCAATGAGTGATATTGAGGTTCGTATGATTTCTTATGGTGGAAGTAATTATAATATTTCTTTCCTTATTAAGGAGGCTGATAAAAAGCGTGCCTTGCAAGCACTTAGTGATAAGCTTTTTAATAATTAATTAATTAAATGAATAACAATTTATTTCTCCATAACGGTTTTAATAAAAAGCAGACGCCTTTTTACTATTATGATGTGAAATGTCTTATCGACACATTAACTCTTATGAATCAAAAGTTAGAGCCATATCCTAATTTTCATGTTCATTATGCTTTAAAGGCTAATGCGAATTTGAGGATACTTTCTTTGATCAATAGTTATATTTCCGGTGTGGATTGTGTAAGCGGAGGGGAAATAAGAGCTGCTATTGAAGCAGGTTTTGATCCGTCGGATATAGTTTTTGCCGGTGTTGGTAAGGCTGATTGGGAGATTAAATATGCGTTGGAATGCGGTATCTATTGCTTTAATGTGGAATCCGAGGAGGAGCTTGAAGTAATTAATAGTTTGGCTGCTCAATGGAATCTTGTAGCTAAAGTTGCTCTTCGTATAAATCCTGATGTTGGTGCTCATACAAATGCTAATATAGCGACTGGACTTGCCGAAAATAAGTTTGGTATAAGTATGCAACATATGGATGCTGTTATTGATAAGGCTTTTATTTTGGATCATGTAAAATTCATTGGTCTTCATTTTCATATTGGTTCACAGATTTTGGAAATGAATGATTTTGTGGCTCTGTGCAATCGTATTAACGAATTACAGGATAGGTTGGAAGCTCATCATATCAATATTGAATATATTAATGTGGGTGGGGGGCTAGGCATTGATTATGATGATCCGTTACAGCATCCATTTCCTGATTTTGAGTCTTATTTCAGTACTTATAATAAGTTCTTGAAAGTGCATCCTTATCAAACTGTTCATTTTGAACTTGGACGTTCAATCGTCGGTCAGTGCGGGGATCTTATTTCACGGGTGCTTTATGTCAAAAAGGGCATGAATAAACAATTTGCTATTCTTGATGCTGGTATGACGGATTTAATTCGTCCTGCGTTATATCATGCTCATCATTATATTGAAAATATCAGTTCGGAACTACCGGAAGAGTTATATGATGTGGTAGGTCCGGTTTGTGAATCGTCAGATGTTTTTGGTAAAGATATTCGATTGAATTGGGTTGAGAGAGGAGACTTTATAGCTATAGAATCGGCTGGAGCTTATGGTGAGTCGATGGCTTCTTGCTATAATTGTCGTCCTTTGCCTAAGAGTTATTTGTCATGTGATTTTGATAATGAATGATAGGGATTTCCTAAGGAAATAGTGATTTGAAGTTTGAGATGATAAAAATATTTGATATTGAAAGGATTTAATAATGAACAATGAAAGGAGGAAATCATTGAAGCAAATCATTTTATTATTATTTGGTCTTTTGCTGTTGATTTCTTGTGGGCAGAAGAAAAGAGCTGATGTTGCACTTACAGATAGTGCTTCAAATGATTCGGCTCTTTATCTTTCTGATGATAGTGTTGATTTGGTTGAGACACCAAATTCTGAGCTTGCGGAAGTAGATAGGTCATTTGATGATTTTCTTTATAGTTTTGCTACTAATGATTCTATGCAACGTAGTAGGGTGAAATTTCCTTTGCCATATTATGACGGAAAAAATCGTTATAAGATAGAGGCACGTTTTTGGGGACATGATCATTTGTTCTCTCAGCAGACTTATTATACGCAATTATATGATAGCGAAAAGGATATGGAAATAGAAAAGGATACATCTATTTTTGCTATTAAAGTTGAATGGATTTTTATGAAAGAGCGAACAGCGAAGATTTATGCTTTTCAACGCGAAAAAAGTAAATGGATGCTTGAATCTATTTCTTTACTTCGTCTCAAGAAGGCGAGTGGTGAAGATTTTATAGAATTCTTTCAGAAGTTTTCTAATGACAGTGTGTTTCAAATGCAACGTCTGCATCAGCCTTTGGCGTTTGTTACTATTGATCCTGACGATGAGTTCCATATTCTTAATACGACACTTGAACCGGGCCAGTGGTTAGCTTTTAAGCCGGAATTGCCACTGAATCGTTTGTCGAACATTGATTATGGTCAGCCTGATAATTTGAATTCTTCTATAAAGATACTTGCCTTGAAAGGTGTTGGCAACGGATTATGCAATGTACTTTATTTTCGGAAATATGGTGGAAAATGGAAACTTTATAAATTTGAAGATACGAGCGTTTAATTGTAATGGAAAAAATGTTTTCTCTTTTATCTTATAATACATTCGGCATTGATGTAAAAGCGGCTCGTTTCATTGAATATCATTCGGTGGAAGAATTCGGCCGATTCATTGCTAAAGGATGCCTAGACGGGAATTTTTTGCATATCGGTAGTGGAAGTAACTTGCTTTTTACTCAAGATTACGATGGCACGATCCTTCATTCTTGTATTAAGGGCATTGATCTTTTGGATGAGGATGATGGTTCTGTAATTCTGAAGGTTGGAGCAGGTGAGATATGGGATGATTTTGTTGCTTATTGCGTACAGCATGGTTGGTATGGAGCTGAAAATCTTTCGCTTATTCCTGGTGAAGTAGGTGCTTCTGCTGTACAAAATATTGGTGCGTATGGTGTGGAAGTAAAAGATTTGATTGTGTCTGTTGAAACGGTTGACAATTCGGGGGAATTACATACTTATTCAAAGGATGAATGTATTTATTCTTATCGCAACAGCCTTTTTAAACGTTCGGAAAACAAGAAGATTTTTGTTACAGCGGTTGTTTATCGTTTAGGCAAGCATGAACATTTTATGCTTGATTACGGTGCTATTCGTAGAGAATTGTCCAATGTTGGGACGCTTGATTTGAAAAGTGTTCGTGAAGCTGTTATTTCTATCCGTCGCAGTAAGTTACCTGATCCTAAAGTTGTAGGTAATGCGGGTAGTTTCTTCATAAATCCTATAGTTACCTCTACTCAATTTAGTGTTTTACAAAGAAAATACCCTGAAATACCTTTTTATAAACTACTTGACGGGACAGTTAAAATTCCTGCTGGATGGATGATTGATCAGTGTGGGTGGAAAGGTAAATCATTGGGACGAGCTGGCGTATATGCAAAACAGGCTCTTGTTCTTGTTAATCTAGGTGGTGCCGAAGGGAAAGATATTATTGCACTATCGGATGCTGTGCGTCATTCCGTACGACAAAAGTTCGGTATTGATATTCATTCTGAAGTTAATATTATATAGCTCAATGAAAATCAAAATATTAGGAAGCGGAACGTCTACCGGTGTACCTCAAATTGGTTGTAAATGTAAAGTATGTACTTCTCCAAATCCTAAAGATAGAAGGCTGCGTGCTTCTTCAATTATTGAAACTGATGATGCTCGTATTCTTATAGATTGCGGACCCGATTTCAGATCGCAACTCATGTCGATGGACTTCAAGCCTATTGATGGTGTGCTCATTACTCATGAACATTATGATCATGTAGGAGGCATTGATGATTTACGTCCTTTTTGTAGTTTTGCTGAAGTGCCGATTTATGCTGAACAGTCTGTAACGCAGAATTTGCAAATGCGTATGCCTTATTGCTTCACAGAGAAAAAATATCCTGGCGTGCCGAGAATCTCATTGAATGATATATGTTCAGATAAATCATTCTTTATTCATCATACAGAGATTCTTCCGTTTCGTGTAATGCATGGTCAACTCCCTATTGTGGGCTATCGTATCGGGAGTATGGCGTATATTACGGATATGCTTTATATGCCGGAATCTTCTTATGATTTGCTTGAAGATGTCGATGTCTTGATTATGAATGCTCTTCGTATACAACCTCATCGCACTCATCAAAGTTTGGAAGAAGCTTTGAATGCTGCGCGGCGAATAAAAGCAAAGGAAACTTATTTTATTCATATGAGTCATGACATCGGACTTCATGACGAAGTAAACAAACTCCTACCAGAACATATTCATTTGGCTTATGATAGTTTGGAAATCTTTTATTAATTATAAATATTTTAGTGGATGTTTTGTTTATTTAATTTGATTTCTTACATTTGTATTTAGCTGATAATAGGTTTGAAAAATATGAAATTAGGCACAGTTGTAAAATTAATGCTTGGCTCATTAGTATTATTACTTATGGTAGGTTTTGCCTTCTATTCGTATTATATGATATCGGTTGTGAGCAATAAAAAAGATTTTAATTTTTTTTCACTGGTACCAAGTTCTGCTGTTGCTGTTGTTGAAGTGGATAATGTGAACCAAATGATTAATGAATTAGGTGAACTGGATTCCAGTAAGGAAAATAATTATCTTTATTTTTCTAAGTTGTTTACTTTTTTAAAAAACAATTTTTATAATATTGAGTCAAGAGTATCTAACGGTTCCAGTTCACAACTGAATAGTATGCTTATCAGTTTTCATGCTCCTGGAACAACGAATGATCAAATTTTTTATTTTAAGCTTGGAGCACATGATCATAATTTAATTAAATCTTTTTTTGATAAAAATATACCAGCGTCTTATGCTAAGAAAATATTAAAATACAAAGGTGAGAAGATTGATGTTTATGCTTTGTCTAATGGGGAGTTTCTGGCATGTTATCAGACCTCGAATTTCGTAGTATTAAGTTTTCAGGCAAGGTTGATAGAAGAAGTCATTGACGTTTGTCATTCTCCCAATGAGGCTTTATTGTATAATGCTCCATTCAAAAAGATTTATGATTCTAGGAAATCTACGGCGACTGCAAAAATATATGCTCATATGCAATCTGTTGATCTGGGTGATAGTATTCATTCGAATATTAAATTGAGTAGTTGGGGAAAGTTTGAATTACGATTAAATGGCAGATTTATTTATCTCAATGGTACTAGTTGTTCCGATTGCAGTGAGACTGACACGGATCAGTCATTTGCAAATTTCTTATTGAAGGAACAATCCTTAAAAGTTTTTCCTGGTTTATTGTTGCCTGATTCAACCTATTCTTTTACACAGTTTTCTGTTAATAATGTGGCTTCGTTGCTTCAGCTTATGACCGGAAAGCTTTATGGCGATGAATATCATGATAAGGAGTCAGACGCTAAAAATAGTGATTTGTCTGTTTTCTTAAAAGATAATGGAGTTGGTGTTATGACCACTTGCTTTTTTCATCGTATGGATACAATAATGTATAAAGGGCCTTGTTCGCTAATGAGCTTTTCTTTCCGTTATAGTTCTGATGCAGAAAATAAATTTGCTAATATTGTATTGAATGAAAAACTTTCGGAGGGTGATTCTCCTATTTCGTGCGTCACTCAATTTTCTATCGAAGATGTTTCTTATCCTCTTTTTGTGTTGCACGGAAGTACTTTATATACAGATTTTACAGGTGTTATTCTTCCTGAGAAAAATTTATATGCTACGTTTTATATGAACCGATTATTACTTGCACCGGATATTGGCTGTTTGAACGAATATATTAGTCACTTAAATAGTGGAACAGTTCTTAAGGGAACACCAGATTTTGAATTATGTACCGGAAAATTAGCTGATGGTTATAATTTTTTGCTGATGTATAATTTTTCAGATGTCTTTGCTCAGCCTCAGAATTATAATTGTTTGGTGCCTAGCTTCTTCTTTAAGTATGCTTATTTCTTTAAAGCATTTCTCTTGTCGGTCCAAAATACATGCGTGGGTGATAGTATGAATCTCAATCTGGTGTTGACTTATAAAACAAAAAAATAGATTGAATTTTAGGTGCCTAAGATTGAAGGGCGTGATTTATTTTAGATTATTACTTAGTAGTTGGCTTGTTCTTTATATTAGTAAATAGAAAGAACAAGTAGTGAAAATAATTGCTATTGCAATCTTTTCACCACTTGTTCTATTAATTGTTTAATCGGATTTATTCAATTCTACGAGAGCCATCACTGATAACAACATCGTAAACTTTGGTAGCCTTACCAAATTTGGTTTCGTATTCTTTACAAGTTTCTTGAATGAAGTTATCGTACAACTCATCTTTTACAAGATTGAGTGTGCAACCTCCAAATCCACCACCCATGACTCGTGAGCCGGTGACGCCATATTTCTTTGCACAATCGTTCAAGAAATCGAGTTCTTCGCAGCTTACTTCGTAAAGCTTACTCATACCATGATGTGTTTCATACATCTTTTTGCCTACGGTTTCGTAATCGCTTTTTTCTAAAGCATCACATACATCAAGTACTCGTTGTATTTCTTCGATAACATATTCTGCACGCATATAGTCTTCATCGCTCATGTCTGCCTTTGCTTCATTAAGCATATCTATGGTACAATCACGTAGAAATTCGACTTTCGGATATTTCTTTTGTACAGCTTTTACAGCAGTTTCACAACTTGCGCGACGTTTATTATAAGCAGAAGAAGCTAATTCGTGTTTAACCACGGAATCAATTAAGACTAAACGATAACCCTTGGGATCAAAAGGGAAATATTGATATTCCAGTGAACGGCAATCCAAACGAATTAAATTGCCTGCTTTGCCAAACACTGAAGCAAATTGATCCATAATGCCGCAGTTAACGCCACAATAATTGTGTTCTGTTGCCTGACCAACTTTTGCCAATTCGAATTTGTCGATCTTGTTATCTCCGAATAATTCGTTTAATGCGAAAGCATAGGTGCTCTCTAAGGCTGCTGATGATGACATGCCCGCTCCTAGAGGTACATCACCCGAAAAAGCTGTATTAAATCCCTTGACCGGAACGCCACGTTTTATCATTTCGCGACATACACCGAAAATATATCTTGCCCAACTGGCTTTTGGAGCATCTTCTTCATTCAAACCAAATTGTATGCGATCTTTCAAATCAATTGAATATGCATCTACTTTCATCGAATCATTTGGCTTGATTTCTGCCATGATACCTTTGTCTACAGCTCCGGGAAATACGAATCCGCCATTATAATCCGTATGCTCACCAATAAGATTTATACGACCTGGTGAAGCATAAATAGATCCTGTTGTTCCATCAAAATGTTTTGTGAAACGGCTTCTTACTTGTTCTATATTCATGTTTGTGTATTTTTATATAGTTAATAACTCTTTTAGTCAACTGAAATGTCTTTATTTACATTTTTGCAACCTGAAACGGCATAAAATAATAGATAAGCCAATGCTACAATGATGACCCAGTAGCTCGGCATAAATCCGTAATGGTCAGCAATAAAATTCTGTAATAGTGGAAGAATGCCACCACCACAGACCATCATCATAAATATACCGGTAGCGGGTTCTGTATATTTTCCTAATCCTTCTACAGCCAAATTAAAGATACTTCCCCACATGATGGATGTACAGATACCGACTAATACTAAAAACATTGCATTAATAGGAACTTGGGCTAAGCCGAATGAAAAGTCTGATTTGAAAACCGGCATATCAACTAGAGTGGTCGTAGGCATCAAAATAGCTCCGAAGACAAGGATAAGACCTAAAATTGATGTAGTGATGAGCATGGCTCTACTTGTAATTTTAGCACCTAGCGACGCTCCGGCAAAACGACCGATAATCATAAGAAACCAAAATGTTCCTACTACAAATCCTGCTTGGTTTGCTGGACCGCCAAATCCGTTTGGATCGGTTAAGAATAAATTTAATGTACCAGGTACACCACATTCAATTCCTACATAGACAAAGATGGCTATGACTCCTAAAGAAAAATGGCGAAAAGCCCATGGGGTATGTTCAAACTTTTCATGTTTGTTTTTGTTTGTTGGTGGTTCAGGTATATTTACGAAGAACAATACGATACCAACAGTGGCAAAAATCCCCATAGCAATAAATAGTACGGGATTTACATCCGTAATGGCAGTGTTTCTGGTTACTTGTCCGACAAGGATACCAACAAGTATAGGTACTAGGGTGGCCATCAAGGAATTAAATGTCCCACCGATTTGAATCAATTGATTACCTTTTTTTCCGCCACCACCCAAGGTGTTCAACATAGGGTTAACCACAGTATTTAAAGTACACATAGAAAAACCGCAAATGAATGCGCCTAAAAAATAAACAGGAAAACTACCGAGTAAACCGGATAAATATTGAACTAGAATTCCGGTAAATCCAATGAGGATAGCTATAAGTGCGGTGTTTTTATAACCGATTTTCTTTAGCATCAGGCCTGCCGGTACACCCATAATTGCGTAAGCGATAAAATTACCGAAATTTCCAAGCATACCCATAAAGTTGGATACGTTGAATTGTCCTTTAACTACTACACCCATTGGTGCTGCTAAATTGGTTACGAATGAAATCATACCAAATAGCAAAATCATCATAATAATAGGTAATGTGTAGTTCTTTTGATCTTGTTCTGTCATGGTTTTTAAAATTAAATAATGTTTTTTATTGGGTTTTTATTATCTTCTATTTTTCAATACCAAATTTATACATGGTAATTTGCTGATATTCATCATCAGGAAGTAATGTACAAGTTGGAAAATGTGCTCTATTTGGTGTATCAGGAAAACATTGCGCTTCAAAGCAAATAGCACTTCTTGAAGGAAATGTTGCCCCATGTGCTCCTTTGAAGCCATTGAGCCAGTTTCCTGTGTAAAGCTGGACTCCTGTTTCTGTAGTATATACTTCCATTTTGCGTCCGCTTATTGGCTCGATGCAAGTTGCTGCCCATTCGAGAGCTCCAGATTCTGATTTATTCAACACGAAGCAATGGTCGTAACCGCTTCCGTTAATTATTTGTTGGTCTTTGTCTTTAATTCTTTCTCCAACAATATGCGGAGTGCGAAAATCCATAGGGGTTCCTTCTACTTTTAATATCTCTCCCGTAGGAATGGAAACATTATTTATAGGTACGAAGTAATCAGCGTTGATAGAAAGTATATTGTTTTCAACAGTAGGAGTCGGGTTACTTATTCCGGCGAGGTTATAAAACCCGTGATTGGTTAGGTTGATTATTGTGGCTTTATCCGTATTTGCCTTATACTCTATATTCAGTGTATTTTCGTCTTCATCAAGCTGATAGGTCATTTCTACTTCTAATTTACCGGGGAATCCTTCTTCACCGTCGGCTGAAACGTAGTTAAATCGGATGGTTCTATGATCAATTTGATCGGCATCCCATATGCGGGTGTGAAATCCTGTTGGACCTCCATGTAAAGAATTTGGGCCATTGTTAATTGTGAGTTGGTGATCTTCTCCGAACAACGTAAATTTTCCATTGGCAATGCGATTACCATAACGACCTACTGTAGTGCTTAGAAAAGGTTCGGGGCTGTTAATAACATGATCAATGCTGTCGTGACCAAGGATTACACTGGCATATTTTCCGTTCTTGTCAGGTACCATAATAGAAAGAATGGCGCAACCGTAATTTGTGACAGCTACTTCCATTCCATTTTTGTTCTTAAGGATGAATAATTTGGTTTCTTTGTTGTTTATCACCTTTTTAAAATCTTCCGGATGTAGTCCTGAAAGATTGTTTTCCATAGGAAATTTACTTATCATGTTTGGATGAGTTAATTAATTGTTTTATGCAAATTACGACAAATTCTTTGTTACGGGCAAATTATTTATGTAAATTTTCGCAAAAAAATGCATTAAAAAAATCTCTTAAGTTCTGAAAGTTATTATCTTCAGAAAAAAGAAGATTTTATGCCGAATTTTTGTTTGATTTTGTTTTTCGTTTGATAATTTTTTGTATGTTTGCCTAAGAATTCAATAAGTCAAATTTAAATTATTTAATTTTCAACAAATTACTTGAAATGTATCCATTAAAATTCGAACCTTTACTGAAGCAAACGCTTTGGGGTGGTGACAAAATTGTTTCGTACAAGAATCTTAGTTCTGATTTGAAAAACGTCGGTGAAAGTTGGGAAGTATCTGGTGTCGAGGGTAGTGAATCCATTGTAGCTAGTGGTCCTGATAAGGGATTAACGCTGACTGATGTTGTTCGGAGATACCGTGAAGAACTCGTGGGAAAGGTTAATTATAAACGCTTTGGTAACACTTTTCCATTGTTAATCAAATTTATCGATGCAAAGCTAGACTTGTCTATACAAGTTCACCCAGATGACAAGCTGGCTAAAAAACGTCACAATTCTTTGGGAAAAACAGAAATGTGGTATGTAATTGGTGCTGAAAAAGGTGCTAAGTTGCGTTCTGGATTTTCGAAAGAAATTACGCCTAAAGAGTATAAACAACGTATTTATGATGATACGATCACTGATGTTTTGCAAGAATATGAAATTCATCAGGGAGATGTATTCTATCTTCCGGCAGGACGTATTCATAGTATTGGTGCAGGTGCTTTTATTGCTGAAATTCAAGAAACATCGAATATTACTTATCGAATTTACGATTTTAACCGTAAAGGTGCTGATGGTAAGACTCGTGAATTGCATACAGATTTAGCCCGTGATGCGATAAATTATGATATGATCGACGATTATCGTACTAAATATGAACAGGTGAAAGACGAACCAGTAGAATTGGTGGCATGTGTTCATTTTACGACATCTTTATATGATTTAACCGAAAAAACAGATTGTGATTATTCGGAATTAGATTCATTTATTATTTTTATTTGTATCGAAGGCTCATGTTCTATGAGAGATAATGAAAATAATGAATTTACTTTGCATGTAGGTGAAACAGTTGTGATTCCTGCAACGACAGAAGAAGTTTCCATTACTCCAAATGAAGGTGGCGTTAAATTACTTGAAAGTTACGTTTGATAGTCTTATAATAAAAACAGGTGGAGATAAAAATCAAATATTTGGTGACTTCGCCTGTTTTTTATTTTAGCATTTTCTGATATATTTTTTTATTCTTTGTATGATTTTCAATCCTGTTGTTATTCCATCATAAAAGGTAAATCCTATGTTAATGGCATGTAGAAATACGTCCTTTTTATCTTGTGCTGATTTAGTAGGATTAATAATGGTTTTGACTGTTTCTGTCATTAACAGTTGCTGTATTTTGATCTCTTCTAATACTTCGAATTTCCGCCTGGCTATTTTTTCTAAAGAGTAGTTGTTTGTATTTTGTTTTTTATTCATAATCCTGTTTTTTCTTTGAGTCATTAAGAAACAGTCCGGAAAGAAATCTTGTCATCGGAAGAATTATTAATTTTTTGCGAAAAACAACGGTTAATGAAATAAGTAGTAAATTTAGTGCGGCAATTATACAAAAGCTAATTTTTAGACTGCCAACCCAAGATTCTAGAATATAAGCGAAAGCAAAAAATAGATAAAACAAAGCAATCATGCCGAGGATGATGAGGATAATTACTAATATTAAAGTAGAGAAAAATATCGTTAACTTTTCGGTTATTTCCAAAAAAGTATATTCTTTTTGTAGTAATAAATATTTCTTGAATTCCGAGAAAAGTTTTTGTATATTGTCTATATTTTTATCATCTGTAAACATGCTTGTTCTACTTTTTTGGTTTCTTTTATTCAGCTTCTTTAATTTTATCGCCGTTTATTTTAGCTTTAATTTCATCAATAAGCTTCTTCATGTCCTCGCTATTGAGCTTTATGCCTTTCTGCTTGAGCAATTCTGCTATTTTGTTACGGGTATCTTCTCCTTTTTCCGGAGCAAATAACAAACCGACGATTGCACCTATGGCAGCGCCGCCTAAAAAAACCGCTAGTACATTTAATGTTTTCATATTTCTATTTTTATTAGTTTTCATACAAATATAGCATTTTTTTTATTATTTGGCATTTTATTTTTTAAAATAAGTTATAACGAACTTTTTTTGTTCATTATTGTTTTGTATAATGATAAAAATTCTCTTATTTTGTTGTTGGAATGAATTAACGTAAAGGAAATAATTTAAATTTTATAAAGTAATGAAGAAAATTTTAGTTCTAGGAATTAGTGTATGCATGACTTTGGCTTTTGTTTCTTGTAAATCAAGTGAAAGTGCATATAAAAAAGCTTACGAAAAAGCTAAGCAACATGAATTGGTTGATAGTCTTCAAACATCGTCAACAGCAACAGAGGCAGCTACTTCGGTAACTGCTCCATATACGGTAAAGAAATCTGTTAGTAATTCAACAGGTATTCGTCAGGAAAAGGTAACTGTGGTTTCTGGCAAAGATATGTTAAAGAAATATAGTGTAGTTGTTGGTAGTTTTGGTGTTAAGGCCAATGCTGACGGTTTGAAAGATTGGTTGGATGCACGTGGCTATGGTGCTACAGTTGCCTTTAATGCCGAAAAAGCAATGTATCGTGTAATCGTCAATACTTTTGATGATCGTTCATCTGCTGAAACGGCACGTGATGAGTTTAAGGCAAAATATCCTGAGCGTGCTGATTTTCAAGGCTCTTGGCTACTGTATCGACTTGATTGATTTTTTTTTAATAAATAGCGTTTATAATCGAAGTGTATCTTTTAATTAAAAGATACACTTTTTTTTATAGAATTACGAAATCGGAGTAAGAAATATTAATTTTAATGTTTTTCTTGTTTTTTTTATGAATTCCTTTGTTGTAATAAAAAATATGATTACATTTGTCCTGAAACGTGGGCGCTAGATATATTCATAAGAAATTTAGGCCTAACGATTATAAGGAAAATAGACACAAAACCTATAAAATGAGAAACGTATTGATTATAAATTCATATGCAGTGAATGGTGTAGCATTATTACTGTTCTGCTTATTTCCTTTGAAGGGAAATTGCCAGGGTGGTGAAGATGCAGTCAATATGCTCGTCAAAATGGGATTTACAAATGTGGGTTGGTCTGAAAATGAAAAGGAACGCATATATGTCATGGAAAATGACGCTTATCGTTTACAGGGTGTCGGCATAGGTAAGGCTCTTGATATTATTCAAAAAATCGGATTACCAGTCCGAAAATCATGTAGAATTATTTTCTTAGATAATAATATTCCCCAAATTTCTCTTAATTATCAGCCAATGAGTATTGATACTACTAGTATTGTAACTCATGCCGATTGGGATATCAGTTATAAGTTGGGAGATGTGAAACAACTACGTCAAATTAAGAAAAGAAATAGCTCTCTATTTAAGGTTGATATTATGGTATATCCTGAATTATCCTTTAAAAATTACATAATTACCCAGATATATCAAGTGTTGACTAATTTTTCACCAGCCGTGGAGGTTTCTTTATGGAAAGGTATGAAATTTATAGGCCAAATCATTCTTCCTCTGTATAATGATGGTTATGGTCGTCTGTGTAGCAAAGTTAGGCCTCAGTTTTTTGAAATTACGCAAAATGTTCGTTTACCATATAATATATGGGGAAAGTTTGCCATCGGTCTTTTTAATAATAATCGTTATGGTATTGATATGACGGTTTGGCATCATTTTAGTGATGAACATTTTACAATTGAGGGTAGAATAGGTTATACCGGTCAGAATTATTGGGATGGTTTTACTTGTTATTATGGTACCTTGAAACGTTTGATGTGGTCAATCGGTGCATCTTATTATTTACCTTGTTATAATTTAGAAACAACAGTGAGAGGAGCACAGTTTTTGTTGGGTGAAAGAGGTGTTAGAGTAGATGTCGTGCGCCATTTCCGTTATGCTTCTATAGGCTTTTATGCTGAAAAGGCCAATGGTGCGAATAGTAATGGAGGCTTTTTGTTTCAGATAGCTCTTCCTCCATATAAATATAAGCGTAAGGGGTATATTCCTCGTGTTGATTTATCTAATCAATTTGGTATATCTTATAATGCGGGAAATGAAAAATATTATTATAAAGAATATAAGGTTATGCCAAGTGATAATGTAATGCAAAGGAATAGTTTTAATCCCTATTTTATTAAATCAGAAATTTTGAATTATTAATTTTATTTTATTGACATGAAAAAGAAAAGTATTTTATTAGGTCTTAACGCAAAATTAGCGTTAATTTTGGTAGCATTCTGCGGTTTGTTCGCTAGCTGCTATGAAAAAGAGAACATTGATGTGCCTACTCCTGCTGCGGCAAAGTATACCATCTATGGTAATTTGTTTTCAGCTTCTACTGGTGAGGCTGTAAATGGAACTGTAACTATTGGTTCTACCTCAGTTACTACAACTAATGGTTATTTTACAACGACTGAAAGTGCTGGTGGTACTTATACTGTTACTGTTAATCTTGATGGTTATTTGGAAGCTACAAGAACAATTTTTTTACCGACTGTTGCTGCCGGTGAAGAGTGTGTATGCTATGCTGATATCATCCTATTTGATGCTACAACGCAAGTCGTTGAGCCTGAGGCTAATGATCCTGCAACTTCTAGCGATGCCGGATATACAACTTTTGTAGGTGATCAAGTTTTAGCAACGGATGCATTTATTAAGGACTTATCATTAACGGGTGCAACTGTTGGCAATGTCACAACTATTATATTGTCTGATGGAAGTATACAGAAAACTCTTCCAGTAACTTATACATCTGCAACGACAGAGGAGGTTAGTGTACCTTATTTTTCCATAACAGGTTTTATATCTAATGTCATTCCGTCTTCAGCCAGCTCTACTCTTGTTAGATCCTTAAGTGAGAATGATATATGGATTGCATCTGCTTCGAAATTTTTGGGCAGAGCTTATGGCTTTACTTATGTAAGCAGTACTTCCACTATCAATCCAAATGGAGGAACACTTACCGGTTATGATATTATTTATACATATGCAGTTAGAAGTCTTACCTTCAGTGCTAAAAAAGGTTTGGTTTCCTATATGTCTAATGTTGTCATATCACCTCGTTACGATACGACTCATGATCATAGTCATAGCCATAGCCATGGCGATGATAGTAATGCAGGTGGTGGTTCTGGTTCATCTAATTAATAGAATAGAAAGTAGGCTTTTAGTTAGATTATTTTGATAATACTTCTATTTTTTAAAGATGAAGTTAGATTAAAAAAACAAGAAAACAATGAAAAGTAAATTAGTAATATTATCTTTACTATTAGCTGGTGTGGCTTCAACGGCTACTGCGCAGTATAAAGAGACATTCTATAGCGACAACTTTAAGGATAATATCTTTATAGGTATCGGTGGGGGTGCTCAGGTATGCGTAAATCCAGATAATAGTGATTATGGCATAGGGAATGCCATTACGCCTATACTGAATATATCGGTGGGCAAATTATTCAACCCTATTTGGGGAGTTCGCTTACAAGCGGCTGGTGCATGGTCAAGATTATATTCTGAGTATGGTTTGGCTGATGGTTTATATAAAAAGTTAAACAAGCATTATGTAACAACTCGTATTGAAGGATTATATAATTTATCAAATGCGATATATGGTTATAATCCTAATCGCTTGTTTACATTATCTGCTTTTGCAGGTCCCGGTTTGACTTTTGCCAAAGCTTTCGGAGATCAGAAAACGATTGATGCGTTGATTAACGGTTCTGTTGGTTTGATGGGACAATTCAATATTTGTGAAAATTGGGATATCAACGTTGAAGCTCGTGGTGAAGTTTCACCTTCAATTTTTGGTTCAAAGAGTAGTGCTTATACAGATGGAGCCGTATCTTTAACTGTTGGTACAGCTTATACATTCGGAGGAAAGAAATTTGTTTCTTGCAAACCTGTTGATAATACAGCTCTGAATAATGCCATTAATGAGTGTCGCGAACAGCTATCTCAATGTCTGAAAGATTTGGCTGATACTCAGGATTCTTTGAAGAATGTTAAACCTGAAATTAAGGAAGTAGTACACGAAAAAACTATAGTTAATCCGATGGCTGTGTTCTTCAAGATAGGTAGTGCTAAGATTGATGGTTATGGTAAGGTTAATATTAAATTAATCGCTGATGCAATGAAAGCTAATCCTGACGCAAAGTATAAGATAGCAGGTTATGCAGATAAGGCAACAGGATCGATTTCTTTAAATAAGAAGCTTTCTGAAAAACGTGCTAAGGTTGTTTACAATGCATTGATAGATGCTGGTGTAAGCAAAGACCAACTTATACGTATCGGTTTTGGTGGTACATCTAATATGTTTGGTAAGAATTATCTGAATCGTGTAGTTATTATGAAATAGATATTTCATTAAATAATTAGTATAATAAGATGGGCATCTTCATATAGAAGATGCCCATCTTTTATATTAAATCATCCTTAATATGCATCGCTGCCTCTTGTTGTTAAGTGATATGTTTCTACAATAATTGGAATTTTCTTTTATTGATTCAAATAATAATTGTATTTTTGCACTTAAATGAGTAGAATCTTAGCCATAGATTATGGGAAAAAACGGACTGGCATAGCCGTAAGTGATCCGATGCAAATTATAGCGAATGGATTGACCACTGTGTCCACAAGTGTTTTAATGGATTTTATTGTTAATTATGTAGATAAAGAGGAGGTAGAAAGAATAGTTATCGGTCTGCCAAAGCAAATGAATAATGAAGATTCGGATAATATGAAAAATATAGATGTCTTCAAGAGTAAATTGCATAAGACTCTTCCCGAGATGGTTATTGAAATGGTAGATGAACGTTTTACCTCAGTCTTAGCTCATCGAACAATGCTTGATGCGGGTTTGAAGAAAAAAGCCCGGCAAAATAAAGCATTAGTAGATGAAATTAGTGCTACAATCATTTTACAGTCGTATTTAGAAAGTAAACGTTTTAATATTTGATAATAAGAAAACTATATAAAATTATGTTATTACCTATTTTTATTTATGGAATGCCCGTACTTAGGCAGAATACTAAAGATATTGCATCAGATTATCCTAATTTAAAGGAGTTAATTTCAAACATGTTTGAAACAATGGTACATGCTGATGGAGTTGGTTTGGCTGCACCTCAGATCGGTCTGCCTATTCGTTTGGCTGTTATTACGCTTGATCCTTTTTCTGATGATTATCCTGAATATAAAGACTTTAATAAAGCATATATTAATCCTCATATTTTAGAGTTTGGTGATAAAGAAGTTAGTATGGAAGAGGGTTGTTTAAGTTTGCCAGGTATTCATGAATCGGTGAAGCGAAGCGATAAAATTCGTGTTAAGTATATGGATGAAAATTTTGAGGAGCATGAGGAATTCGTAGAGGGCTATTTAGCCCGTGTTATGCAACACGAGTTCGATCATTTGGACGGTAAACTCTTTATTGATCATATTAGCGCTTTCCGTAAACAGATGGTTAATGGCAAATTGAATGTTATGCTGAAGGGAAAGGTGCGTGGATCATATAAGATGAAACAAGTAAAATAAAGATAAAAAACGTTTTTATTCTATTTAAGTAAATTAAAAGCATTATTTTTGCTTGACTTACTTAAAGTATGATGTCGAAATTCAAAAAAATACTGGCAGTTCTATTGCTGTTTCCTGGAGTATTATGTGCTCAAATCAATACCGATCGGGTAATGACAATAGCCCGTAATGCACTGTATTTTGAAGATTATGTACTTTCTATTCAATATTTTAATGAGGTTATTAATGCAAAGCCCTATCTATATGAACCTTATTATTTTAGAGCATTAGCTAAAATCAATCTTGATGATTATGTAGGTGCAGAAGAAGATTGTAATGAAGCTATCCAACGCGACCCATTTGTCGTTAGTGCATACCAAATACGAGGTTTGGCTAGAATACGTCAGGGAAATTTTGATGGTGCAATAGATGATTATAAAAAAGCTTTGAAATATAATCCTGAGAATACCGTTTTATGGTATAATATGGCGCTTTGTCATATTCAAAAGAAAGATTATATTATAGCTAAAGAAGATATTGAACGTTTACTTGAGGTTTCACCTAATTATACGCGTGCATATCTAATGAGGGGAGAGATTTCGTTGATGCAGAAGGACACCATTACAGCAATGAAAGATATTGATGTAGTTATAAAAATGGATAGGTTTGATGCTGATGCGTGGTCAATGCGCGCTGTTATCAAATTGCAGCAAGGTAAATACAAAGATGCCGAGACTGATTTTAATCAGGCCATACATAATAATGTAGATAATTCAGGGAATTATATTAATCGTGCTTTAGCTCGGTTTCATCAAAACAATCTGCGGGGTGCTATGAACGACTACGATACAGCTTTGAACCTTGATCCTAATAATTTTATCGGTCATTATAATCGCGGATTACTTCGCGCACAGGTTGGTGATGATAATCGTGCTCTTGAAGATTTCGATTTTGTTCTTAAAATAGATTCCAATGACATGATGGCTACATTCAATCGTGGTATACTTCGTGCACAAACCGGTAATTATAGAGGTGCAATCGCTGATTATACAAAGGTTATCAGTAAATATCCTAATTTTTTGACAGGGTATTCTCAACGCGCACAAGCCAGAAGAAAGATTGGTGATAAGAAAGGGGCCGACAAAGATGACTATATTGTCATGAAGATGCAATTGGATAAAAGCTATGGGATTTCAAATGGAGGAGCAGGTAAAAGCAAGAAAAAGACTGCTGATAGCGGCAATAAAACGCGCAAGAAATCCAATAAGGATATGAATAATTATAGAAAGATTGTTATAGCCGACGAATCGGAGCAGGATAGAAAATACAAGAGTGATTATCGTGGTCGTGTTCAAGACAAAAATGTAATTATTAAGTTGAAATCGATGTATGCGCTGACTTATTATGAAAAAGTTTCGGGAATAAGCCGGAGCATTCATTATGATAAGTTTATTGATAGCTTGAACCATTCTAACATTTTGCCACTCAGATTACTCATTACCGATGCAGAGGCTCCGTTAACTAAAGATCAAATTAAGTTTCATTTTGCTTTGATAGATGCACATACTTCTGCAATTGTGGCCGAAAGTACAAGTGCACCCAAACGATTCGCGCGGGCAATGGATTTTTATCTTGTGCAAGACTTTACAAGTGCAGTATCTGATTTAACAAAATCGATTTTGCTGGATGAATCATTCTTCCCTGCTTATTTCATGCGAGCATTAATTCGTTGCAAACAATTGGAATATGAGAAATCTGAGCAGAATGGTAGTCGGAATTCTATTGATAAAGCTTCTGTTCAGCGTGAAGTGGATAGGGTTGATTATGATGTTATAATCAAAGATTTAGATAAAGTCATTTCGATAGATCCAGATTTTGTGTATTCTTATTATAACAGAGGCAACATTTTTGCCATGTTAAAAGATTATCGTGCGGCTATTAATGATTATACTAAAGCTATTCAGCTAAATCCTGATTTGGCAGAGGCTTATTATAATCGTGGGCTTACCCATATATTCCTTGGCGAAAATAAATTAGGTATAAATGATTTGAGCAGAGCCGGAGAATTAGGCATTGCATCTGCTTACAATATTATAAAAAGATTTACCGACCAGCAGGAATGATATGCTTTTTTAATAAAAAAATAGGATTCTATAATATTATTAGCTATTTTTGTCGGTTATATTGAAAATAAAAACATATTATAATATGATAAAGATTACTTTTCCCGATGGTTCTATTCGTGAATACAACGAAGGGGTGAACGGTCTCCAAATTGCAGAAAGTTTAAGCTCGAGTTTAGCTCGTGAAGTCTTGGCATGTGGTGTTAATGGAGAAATTTATGATTTGGAGCGTTCAATTAATGCTGATTCATTAGTTGTTCTGTATAAATGGGATGATGATGAAGGCAAACATGCTTTTTGGCATACAAGTGCTCATTTAATGGCGGAAGCATTGCAGGAACTATATCCAGGAATTCAATTTGGCATAGGTCCCGCAATAGAAAACGGTTTCTATTATGATGTAGATCCCGGTGATACCGTTATTAAAGAAAGTGATTTGCCTATCATTGAAAAGAAAATGAAAGATTTGGCTTCGAAAAAAGAAGCAGTGGTAAGAAAAGATATTTCTAAAACAGATGCATTAAAGAAATTTGGTGATGAAGGGCAGACCTATAAATGTGAGTTAATCTCTGAATTGGAAAATGGTCATATCACTACTTACACGCAAGGGGCTTTTACTGATTTGTGTAAGGGACCGCATTTAATAAATACAGCTCCTATAAAAGCGATCAAGCTGACTTCTATCGCAGGTGCCTATTGGCGTGGTCACGAAGATCGTAAGATGTTGACTCGTATTTACGGTATTACTTTTCCAAAGAAGAAAATGCTTGATGAATATCTAGTATTGTTGGAGGAGGCAAAGAAACGCGATCACCGTAAAATCGGTAAAGAGATGCAACTGTTCATGTTCTCTGATATGGTGGGCAAGGGTTTGCCAATTTGGTTGCCGAAGGGTACGACATTGCGTCTTTTGTTACAAGACTTTTTACGTAAAATACAGATCCGTTACGATTATCAAGAAGTTATTACTCCTCCAATAGGTAATAAAATGTTGTATGTGACATCCGGACATTATGCTCACTATGGCAAGGATTCTTTTCAGCCTATTCATACACCGGAAGAAGGAGAGGAATATTTCTTAAAACCAATGAATTGTCCTCATCACTGTATGATTTATAAGAATAGTCCTCATTCATATAAGGATTTACCTTTGCGTATAGCAGAGTTTGGTACTGTTTGTCGTTATGAGCAAAGTGGTGAACTTCATGGCTTAACGCGTGTACGTAGTTTTACGCAGGATGATGCACATATTTTTTGTCGTCCGGATCAAGTAAAGGATGAGTTCCTTCATGTGATGGATATAATTTCTATCGTGTTCCGCTCTATGAGTTTTGATAATTTTGAAGCTCAAATATCTCTACGCGATAAGAATGATCATGAGAAATATATGGGAAGTGACGAGAATTGGGATAAATCGGAGAAGGCGATTATTGAGGCTTGTAAGGAAAAAGGTTTAAAAGCGAAAATCGAGTATGGTGAAGCAGCGTTCTACGGACCTAAACTTGACTTTATGGTGAAAGATGCAATTGGTCGTCGTTGGCAGTTGGGTACAATTCAAGTGGATTATAATTTGCCTGAACGTTTTGAACTTGAGTATATGGGTGCTGACAACAAAAAACATCGTCCGGTGATGATTCACCGTGCACCATTTGGCTCAATGGAGCGTTTTGTAGCAGTACTTATAGAGCATACAGCCGGCAAGTTCCCTTTGTGGCTCACACCTGAACAGGCTGTTATTTTACCTATCAGTGAGAAATTTAATGATTATGCAGAGGAGGTTAGAACTTATTTGAAGAGTAAGTCCGTTCGTGTTATACTGGATGATCGTAACGAGAAAATCGGTCGTAAAATTCGTGATAATGAGTTGAAACGTATACCATATATGTTGGTTGTTGGCGAGAAAGAAGCTTTAAACGGTACCGTATCTGTACGTAAACAAGGTGAAGGTGATAAAGGAACAATGAAATTTGAGGATTTTGCAAAAAAAATTGACGAAGAAGTTCAAAACTTAATAAATAAATGGTAACTTTGCGCACGATTAAAGATATATTATATAATAATAGTATTTATAACAAATAGGAAAAACATTTTTAATGAAGGGAGATAGTTTTAAGAATAAGTATCGTATCAACGATCAAATTCATTCCAAAGAAGTTCGAGTTGTAGGTGGTGATGGAGTAGTACCAGAAGTGTATCCAACGTTTAAGGCTTTGAAAATAGCCGAAGAGAAAGGCATGGATCTTGTGGAAATATCACCTAATGCAACACCACCTGTTTGTCGTATTATTGAATACTCTAAATTCCTTTATCAGCAGAAAAAGCACATGAAGGAATTAAAAGCAAAGCTAGTTAAGATTGATATAAAGGAGATTCGTTTTGGACCTCAGACTGATGTTCATGATTATAATTTTAAGTTAAAGCATGCTATAAATTTCTTAGAAGAAGGAAATAAAGTAAAGGCCTCTGTTTTTTTTAAAGGACGTTCGATTCTTTTCAAAGATCAAGGTGAAGTTTTGCTTTTGAGATTTGCCAATGACTTGGAAGAATATGCCAAGGTAGACAGATTGCCAATGCTGGAGGGAAAGAGAATGTTCATCTTCTTATCTCCGAAGAAAACTGAAGGGAGTTCATCTTCAAAAAAAACGACCGTTACTTCAAAGAAAGAAGTAACTAAGAAAGTTTCTAAGAAAGAAGAAGTCTCTAAGAAAGAAGAAGTAAAATCTGATGTTCCTGCAGCACCCGAAGTAAAAGATGCTGATGAATCTAAAGAAGGAAATAAATTGTAGTAGAGAAAATGAGTAACGCGGTATAGTGCGTTACCATATTATATTTAATAATTTAAAAATAAAAAAGATGCCAAAGATGAAGACTAACTCCGGTGCAAAAAAGAGGTTTACCCTTACCGGAACAGGTAAAATCAAAAGAAAGCACGCTTATCACAGCCATCTTCTGACGAAGAAGACTAAAAAACAAAAAAGGAATCTTGATCACTTTGCTATTGTTGATCATAGCAATGTAAAGCAAGTAAAGCAACTTTTAGCAATGAAGTAACGGATTAGCGTACAAAAAAGTATTATTAAAGTATTATTAACCGAGTGTTTTAGCTTAAAGTCCGTTTTGTGAAAATTCGGCGCTAACATTCAAAAAGTAAAAAAAACTATGCCAAGATCAGTAAATCATGTTGCTTCAAAAGCTAGAAGAAAGAAAGTTCTGAAGCAAACCAAAGGCTACTTTGGTGCAAGAAAAAATGTTTGGACAGTTGCCAAAAATACGTGGGAGAAAGGCCTAACTTATGCTTTTCGCGATCGTAGGAACAAGAAAAGAAATTTTCGTGGACTTTGGATACAACGTATTAATGCAGCTGCACGTATGGAGGGAACTTCTTATTCTCGTCTAATGGGTGACTTGCATAAAGCCGGTATTGAAATCAACCGTAAGGTTCTGGCTGATTTAGCTATGAACAATATGGAAGCTTTCAAAGCCATTTTAGACAAAGCAAAAAACTGTCAATAAGGTTCATTTAAAACTCTTATAAAATGCCGGGTACAAAGAATGTATCCGGCATTTTTTTAGTACTTTTTATTATGGTTAAAAGAAATGATTATTTTTCGAACAAAAGATCGTAGATACTTGTTTATTTAATAGAAAGTGATTATATTTGTGATAAGAAAATAGCCGCATCGACTAGATTGGGAAACTCTTCAAATTAATCTGATCTACCGAGAAAGTTTCAATTTTTGATGGCGGGCCACATCCTTCGGGACAGCGTAAGCCGGTGGATTACAAAGAAAGTTGGACACTCAAATCTTGTTCTATCAGAGTTTCATCACATCGCCGATGCGGTTTTTCTTTCTTTATTTTACAGTCTTTCTGCTTATCTATTGTGACGTAAATCAGTTACCCGTATAGCTTTACCTTCACTTTGAGGTAATGTACCTTTTTTTACAAGTTTCACTTTTGGAGTAACAAGTATTTCGTCTTTTAATAAGCGTGCAATATTCTTTTGCAACTTTTCGAGTTCAATATAATTATCAGTGGATAAGTTATTGATTTCAACTTCAACAATCATATAGTCAACATCTTTCACGGTTTCAAGTGTAATGAGATAATTGCTACCTAACTCCGGAAATTGAACAAGAATCTTTTCCACTTGCATTGGGAATATATTTACCCCTTTGATGATGAACATATCATCGGTACGTCCTTTCAAACGGTCAATACGAATATGAGTACGTCCGCACGGACATTTACCGGGAAGAATGCGTGTTAAGTCGTGTGTCTTGTAACGGATTAGTGGCATCATTTCTCTGTCAAGCGTAGTTAATACCATTTCGCCGATTTCACCGTCGGGTACAGGCTCGGATGTTTTTGGGTCAACAATTTCTATATAGTAGCAATCTTCCCAAAGATGCATACCATTCTGTTCTTTACATTCAAAAGCAACACCTGGTCCGTTCATTTCTGTCATTCCAAAGCTGTTGTAAGCTTTGACACCTAACATACGTTCAATCTTTTTCCTTTGTTCGTCGGTATGGGGTTCGGCACCGATCATTAATCTTTTTAAAGAGGTGTCTGCCGGATTAAGCCCCATTTCCTGCATTACTTCGGCTAGACGAATAGCGTAACTTGGTATCGCATGTAGGGCTGTTGTATGAAAATCTTGAATGAATTTAATTTGGCGTTTACTGTTTCCTGCGGCAGCAGGTACAGTTAGAGCGCCCAGACGTTCGGCACCATATTGAAAGCCAAGTCCGCCGGTGAACATGCCGTAGCCGGAACTATTTTGAAAGACATCTGTTTTTCGTACACCGGTCATGTATAAACAACGTGCTACAAGATTGGCCCACGAATCCAAATCGTGTTGCGAATGTACGATGACAGTTGGGTTACCTGTTGTTCCACTTGAAGAGTGTATACGCACGCCATCGTTTCTCATATCTCCGGCTACAAGGCCAAAAGGGTAATTACTTCTTAGATTTTCTTTGGTTGTGAACGGAATTTTTTTTATATCTTCAAGAGATTTTATCGAATCCGGTGTGATATTATGTTCAGCAAATACTTTTTTATAAAAAGGGGAGTGTGCTGCAATATCAACGGTTCTTTTAAGACGGGTGAGTTGTAATTTTTTAAGTTCCTCACGGCTCATCGTCTCTATTTCCTCTTGCCAATATTCTGTATTCATCTTTTGTAAGTTAGATTTATTGTATCAGTTTTTCTGCTATACCTTTGCCTGCAGCTAAGGCTTTAAGATTCAATTCAACGATAGCATCACCTTTGCGTTGGAATATATTTTTAATACTTTCTTGGATCAACTGATAGTTCATGCCTAAAAAAGGAATTGTTGCTCCAAGCAAAACGATATTTGCCACGCGGGTGGAGCCCACTTCTTTAGCCACATTGTCAACGTCGAGTACTATCTTGTGGGGCAACTTATCAATAGTGTCCATCAATTTTGTTTGATCTGGATAATTCGGAATATTGATGAGTGGTGTTTCGCTTGTTACCAACCAGCCGTCTTTGCTCAGATATGGCAGGTAGCGCAATGCTTCCATGGGTTCAAGTGAGATAATCAGGTCACATTTTCCTATTGAGATCAGATCGGAAGCGATAGGTTTGTCGCTTAGACGAAGATTTGACTGCACATCGCCACCGCGTTGGCTCATTCCGTGAACTTCAGCTTGTTTTAAATAAAGTCCTTCTTTGAGGGCTGCTTTGCCTATAACTGTGGCGATAGATAAAATTCCTTGTCCGCCGACCCCCGATAATATAATATCTTTCTTCATGATTATTTTTTCCTGTTTTTACGTGCCAATGTCTGGATACATTCTCTTCTGGGTATGATGACGGAAACGCCATGATATTGAATTTCTTCACGTAATATCTTCTTCATTTCATCATAATTCTTTTTCAAAGGAATTACAACACGAATATGTTTCGGATCAACACCGATACCCGTACAAATAGCTTCTATTTTTCCTGTGCCTGCAGAATCCTGTCCGCCGGTCATGGCGGTTGTTTCATTGTCGGAAATGATGATTGTTACATCTGCTTTTTCGTTTACACAGTCAAGTAGTCCCGTCATTCCGGAATGAGTGAAAGTGGAGTCGCCGATGACAGCAACCGATGGATAAAGTCCCCCGTCTGCTGCTCCTTTTGCCATGGTAATAGAAGCTCCCATATCCACACAGGAATTAATGGCAAAGAAGGGGGCGCCGGCTCCCAAAGTATAACATCCTATATCACCGAATACTTTGTGCGAAGGGTATTCTTTTTTAAGAACTTCTGTCAGCACAGTATACATGTCGCGGTGACCGCAACCCTGACAAAGAGCCGGTGGTCGCATTTCGACGATGTCAGGCATATCAAAGTTCCTTTTATTTTCTTTGCCTAATGCTTTTGCTACGGAGTCCGGAGTTAATTCTCCGTCTTGCGGGAATGTGCCGTCAAGTCTGCCTCTGACCTTGATGCCAATACTTAGATATCCTTGTATTTTTTTCTCAACAAAAGGTTGCCCATCTTCAATAACGAGGATTTCTTTGCATTCGTTGCACAATTTCATTAATTGTTTCTTGGGAAGCGGATATTGTCCGATTTTTAAAACAGGATATTCACAACCGTTCGGATTGTTTTCCATTAGATAATTATAGCCTATTCCGCAGGCTATGATTCCGAGCTTTTTATTCGGTCCGTCAATATATCGGTTGTATATGGATTCTTCTGAAGCTTTAATCATAGCCTCTTGTTTGCCTAACAATATTTTATATCGTTTGCGTGCAATGGCCGGTAGAAGAACAAATTGGCGAGGATCTTCGCCAAAGGAAACTTCATTTTGCGGCTTTAAGCTTTTGAATTCGACGCCGGAGCGAGAATGAGCCAAACGTGTTACCATGCGCATGATGACAGGTTCGCCTATTTTTTCTGAAAATTCAAAACCGCCGTATGTCATATCGTAGGCTTCCTGTTGGTTGCCGGGTTCGAAAATAGGTACAAGAGCAAAATCTCCATAGAAGCGACTATCTTGTTCGTTTTGTGAAGAGTGCATGCTGGGATCATCTGCGGCAACAACTATCAGTCCGCCATTAACTCCGGTAACTGCCGAATTGATAAAACTGTCTGCGGCTACATTCATGCCCACATGTTTCATGCAAACCAGTGCACGTTTACCAACAAAAGACATGCCCAGAGATGCTTCCATTGCTGTCTTTTCGTTAGTGCACCAACGATTGTGAATCTTTCGTTCTCCGTTGAGCGGGGAATTTTGAATATACTCTGTAATTTCAGTAGAAGGAGTGCCGGGATAGGCATAAACGCCGGAAATTCCCGCATCCAATGCTGCTTGTGCGATTGATTCATCGCCAAGCAAGAGTTGTTTACTCATATTGTAATATTGTTAATGTTGATCATAGTTCGAAAACTATTCTTCTCACAAAGATAAAATATTTAGTTCATTTTATCACAATATTATTTAAAAATCTTTCTTTTATTCAGCTCTTTCCAATAAAGCCTTGCATTTTTAATATGTTCGTTGTAATTTGAAGCAAAGGCGTGAGTGCCCGAAAAATCGCCTTTAGCACACATATATATATAGTTGTGCCTTACGTAATGAAGTACGCTATTGATACCTTTTTGTGAAGGTATGCGAATCGGTCCGGGAGGTAACCCCGTGCGTCGATATGTATTATAAGGTGAATCGATGCTCAGATTTGCGTTCGAGATGCGTTTTAAAGCAAAATCTTTTAGGGCAAATTTAACTGTCGGGTCAGCCTGTAAAGGTAGATTCTGGTGGAGCCGATTGATGTAAAGTCCCGCAATCATGGGCTTTTCAGTATTGTTATTTGTCTCTTCGTCAACGATGGATGCAATTGTAGTAACTTCGTTTGGTGTCAATCCGATGGAGTTGGCCAGATTTAAACGGTCCTTGTTCCAAAAGTGATGATATTCCTTTTTCATTTTTTCAAACAACTCAGTGGTGCTGATATTCCAATAAACTTGATAAGTGTCGGGAATGAATAGGCAGGGTTCTGTTTCGTATGTGAAGCCGAGTTTCATTTGATATGATGAATCGTTCATGAGATGGGCGATATCGGTTGAGTCAATCATTAATTGTTTGCCAATGCTTGCGGCCAAATTACCCAAGGTTCGCACACTTCCTATCGTGAGGTTCACCGGAGTTTGATGTCCTCTGGATATTCTGCGATAGAGTATAAAATTGCTGTCATGAGGCCGTATCCGATAACATCCCGTATGAATATTTTTCTTAAAATCCGGTCTGCTGATGAGCCAGTGAAATAACCAGATGGCATTGCCGCATCCTGTTTCTTTAACTTTATTATATATAGAATCTGCTGTATCATCACGATCTATATAAATATTTGTTGTCTTCTTAGGAAAAAATTGTGGAAATAGCAGAAGATAACCAACTGTCCCGCTTGTTAAAATACAGGCGAGAAGGATTACCATGATTACATGGTTGTACTTTTTCATTTGTTTCATAATAATTTCTCGAAAAAAATTCTGAAAAAATTAAAAGGATTTATTAAATCAAAAAGTCTATATTAAAATTGCAAACATTGAGTGTTGTGCTTATTTTAAAGATATTACGATAGAAACAAGCATCAGCTAACTATTGCGCTGCAAAAGTAGCAAGAATATTACGTATTTCAAGAAAATATTGCAAAAGATTTTATTGGTGAAAGTATAACTTTATGTTTTTTTAGCTTGAACTGTAAAGATGATAAAGGCGGGTAATATATAATTAGGTTACAAGCCCAAATTAATGGTGTTTAATCATTAAAATAGTTATGGCTGAAGCCGAGATTAAGCATCTTTGAAAGCTTAATTACTCTAGCCCGTGTATGGAGGCTATCCGGCCCGCATACGCGGGCTATATAGTTTACGTACGTGGGCTATATGGTTTCCATACACGGGCCAGAGTAATAGAACTGTAAAAAGACAGTAAATATGTAGGATATAACACTTAATCTAACGATGAAATATGCTATTTGTTGCTCAATCTCTATGATATATGCACATGTGTAGACTGAAAGATTGGATTATTCCGGTATGGTACAAGATGCTTTTTTGGCTTTTGCAGCGAGTATGCAAAAGATCAAAGATGTGGTTGTGGTTATCAAAATAAGAATAGCTGTTGAGTGTAACAAGTTACCGATGCCTACGAGTGGGGCACAAATGCCACCAAGGATAAAAGTCATGGCTCCCAAAGCGGCAGATGCGGTACCTATGTTATCTCGAGCGCTGTCTAGAGCAAGAGCTGTGGATGAGGGTAGGGTTAGTCCCATGAAAGTTAACATAAGGAATAAGCTTATTTCAAATTCAAGAAGTGGAACATTCAGCATCAGATTGATAGTGGTTACTACGGCTAATGCAAGTAAACCGATGTTTCCGGTCAATATACTATTTTTTATTTGATGAAAACGTAAAGAGAGTGCCGATCCTATGCCGATGCCGAAAGCGTTGATTCCGAAACAAATGCTGAAGATCAAAGGAGAATATCCGTAGTGCTTTTGTATAATGAAAGGTGATGCGGCAATATAAACAAACATGGTTGCCATTGCAAAAGATTGCTGCAAGGTATAAAACGTAAATATACGATTTTGTAATACCGGTCCGAAAGTCTTAAATGTTGATAGTATCGTTTTTTTGCTTCGTTTTTCTATCGGTAGTGTTTCATATAACCCGTAGCTCAAACAAAGCAATATGCAGCCGATAAATAGCAATACGATAAAGATCACTATCCAATTGGTAAAGCTCATCATTACTCCCCCTACAACCGGAGCAAAGACCGGAGCGATGCCGTTTATTGCGCCAATCAGTGCCATGAATTTAGCCAAATCCCGTCCTGTATACAAGTCGGTTGAAACAGATTTGGATAACACAACTCCGCCTGCACCTGCCGCTCCTTGTATCAGCCGGAAGAAAACAAAGGAGTAAATATTCCATGAAAATATACAAGCGATAGTTGAAAAAACAAACAGCCACATGGATATGAGTAAAGGTCTTTTTCTGCCGTATTTATCGCTCAAAGGGCCGACCAATATTTGTCCGAAAGCCAGTCCGAACATACTAAAGGATAGACTCATTTGTGCAAGTGCCGTTGATGTGTTAAAATAACCAGCTAAAGATGGCAAACTAGGTAAATACATATCCGTAACGAAAGGGCCGAAAGCTGAAAGGAAGCCTAATGCTATTATGAGATATAGAACGGAATTCTTTTTATTCATTAATTATATTTTCTGCAAAGGTAATAGATCTTTTTTTGAAATAGGATTAATAAATATTGAAGAATGATTTACCCGCTTATCAATAAAAAGAGATAAATCTAATATGAGTTTATAATTAGATCAAGAAATGTGGTTATTCGCTTAGTTTTTTAAAAACAACAGTTGGTTCTTACGCTTTATTTTACATAAAAAGAGTGCATATGGAAATGGTTTTTGTATATTTGTCTTATTATGTATGATGAATCTATGAAAATTAATGAAATAGAAAAAATAAAGATTATTGTAGGAGATATCACCCGAGTGCATTGTGATGCCATTGTTAACGCAGCCAATAATTCATTATTAGGTGGCGGTGGTGTTGATGGAGCAATTCATCGTGCAGCAGGGAAACAATTGCTTGAAGAATGTAAAACGATCGGCGGTTGTAATACGGGTGATTGCAAACTGACCAGAGGCTACAATCTACCGGCAGATTATGTGATACATACGGTTGGCCCTATTTATCGAGACGGGAAACACGGTGAACCGCAGGCTTTGGCTTCCTGCTATGACAAGGCACTTGCCATGGCTGCAAAAATGAATTTAAAATCCATTGCGTTTCCGAGCATCAGTACGGGGGCATACGGTTATCCCATACAAGAAGCCGCAACGATAGCATTGACACAAATTGTAAGGTTTATTGAGGAGAATCAGGATGACTATCCGTCTGTCCTGATTGTCTGTTTTTTTGAGCGTGTAAAGACTGTATACGAAGATATATATAAGAATTTATTGTAACATTCTCTTAGTAGGAAATCGTATTGATTACTTACCATTGAATCTTATTTATTCTTTTCGTTAATTTTCGCTTTGTTTATTCATTAATAATATTTATTTTTGTCGTCACAAGAGACAATCTAAATGAGTTTGAAAAATAATAAAAACAATTATATGAAAAAAAAAGTTGCATTAATTACGGGTATTACCGGTCAAGACGGCTCGTTTCTGGCAGAGTTATTAATCGATAAAGATTACGAGGTTCACGGTATTATGCGTCGTTCATCTTCTTTTAATACGGGACGCATCGAGCATTTGTATTTAGATGAATGGGTGCGTGATATGAAAAAGGATCGTCTTATTAATCTCCATTATGGTGATATGACAGATTCAAGTTCGCTGGTTCGTATCTTGCAACTTACCCAACCTGACGAAATATATAATCTGGCTGCTCAAAGCCATGTAAAAGTTTCCTTTGATTGCCCTGAATATACAGCAGACACTGTAGGGGTAGGTACTTTGCGCTTGCTGGAGGCGGTACGTATCTTAGGTATGGAAAAGAAAACGCGCATATATCAGGCATCCACTTCCGAATTGTTTGGAAAGGTACAGGAGGTTCCTCAAAAAGAAACTACGCCGTTTTATCCGCGTTCTCCATATTCGGTAGCAAAATTATACGGATACTGGATCATCAAAAATTATCGTGAAAGTTACGGAATGTATGCCGCTAACGGTATTTTGTTCAATCATGAAAGTGAACGTAGAGGCGAGACTTTCGTTACGCGTAAAATAACGATAGCCGCTTGCCGTATCAAACAAGGATACCAGGACAAACTTTATCTGGGCAATCTGAGTGCACGCCGCGATTGGGGTTATGCCAAAGACTACGTGGAATGTATGTGGCGAATCCTTCAACAGGATAAACCGGATGATTTTGTAATTGCCACAGGTGAGATGCATACGGTTCGCGAATTTACGACAAAGGCTTTCGGCATACTTGATATTCATCTTCGTTGGGAAGGTGAAGGTGTTGACGAAAAGGGGATTGACGAAGCTACAGGTAAAGTGCTGGTTGAAGTTGATCCCAAGTATTTTCGGCCGGCAGAAGTAGAACAGTTGATGGGTGACCCTACAAAGGCAAGAACTGTATTGGGCTGGAATTCAAATGCAACTTCTTTTGACGAATTGATTAGAATTATGGTTAAGCATGATACTAATTTCGTAAAGAAGATTCATTTGAAAGCACAAATAGATGACTAATTGCATGATGGATAAAAATAGTAAAATATATGTGGCCGGGCATCACGGATTGGTGGGTTCAGCTATCTGGAATAATTTAAAGAATAAAGGATATGTCAATTTGGTTGGTAAGTCTCACAAAGAATTGGATTTGCTTGATGGCGCAGCTGTCAAAAAGTTTTTTGATGACGAACAACCGGAATACGTGATTCTTGCAGCCGCATTCGTAGGAGGTATTATGGCCAACAGTCTTTACCGTGCTGATTTTATCTACCGCAATCTTCAAATTCAACAAAATGTAATAGGTGAAGCTTTCCGTCATCAGGTAAAGAAATTGTTATTCTTGGGTAGTACGTGTATCTATCCTAAGAATGCTCCACAACCGATGAAAGAAGATGCACTACTTACTTCTCCCCTGGAATATACCAACGAGCCATATGCCATGGCCAAAATAGCCGGCTTGAAGATGTGTGAGAGCTTTGATATGGAATACGGTACGAATTATATCGCTGTAATGCCAACAAATTTATATGGCCCGAACGATAACTTCGATTTGGTAACAAGCCATGTGATGCCTGCCATGATTAGAAAGATGATTCTGGCTGATGCACTCAAGCGTGAGGATTGGAAAATGCTCACGACAGATTTGAATCATTTGCCGGTGGAAGGAGTGAATGGTACTTCTTCAAAGGAAGATATAATAGCTGTTTTAGGCAAGTACGGTATCTTTTCTGATCATCTGGAACTTTGGGGTACGGGCAAACCTTTGCGTGAATTTCTTTGGAGCGAAGAGATGGCCGATGCATCTGTTTTTGTATTAGAACATGTTGATTATAAAGATTTGAACGGTTTGCCAGAGGAAATGCAGGGCATGACGACAACACAACTCCATGAGGCCGGTTATAAAATTCCGGAAGTGCGCAATTGTCATATTAACGTGGGAACAGGCAAGGAACTGACTATCGGTGAATTGGCTGAGTTGATTAAAAAAACAATCGGTTATAAAGGTGAAGTCCATTGGGATGCTTCCAAGCCAGACGGTACAATGAGAAAACTGATTGATGTAAGCAAATTACATCGGTTGGGTTGGCACCATAAGATTGAGATCGAAGAGGGGGTAAGTAAGTTGTATGACTGGTATGAGCATTCTTTGAAGTCGGATGAAAAGCCGAGACGTTGATTGAGATAAGTTTTATATTTCAAAATTAATGACTATATTATGAAAGGTATCATCTTGGCTGGCGGAAGCGGTACTCGCCTTTATCCTATTACAAAAGGAGTGAGCAAGCAGCTTTTGCCTATTTTTGATAAACCGATGATTTATTATCCTATCTCGGTGTTAATGTTGGCCGGTATCCGCGAAATTCTGGTGATTTCTACTCCTTATGATCTCCCTGGTTTTAAACATCTGCTGGGTGATGGTAGTGATTACGGTATTTCTTTTTCTTATGCCGAACAACCGTCGCCCGATGGATTGGCACAGGCTTTCATCATCGGTGAAAAATTTATTGGCAATGATGCTGTTTGTTTGGCTTTGGGAGATAATATCTTCTATGGTCAAAGTTTCACCCGTATGTTGAAAGAATCTGTTCGCTTGGCTGAAGAGAAGAACGAAGCAACAATTTTCGGCTATTGGGTAGATGATCCCCAACGTTATGGTGTAGCCCAATATGATAAGGAAGGAAATTGTTTGAGCATTGAGGAGAAACCGGAACATCCGAAATCAAATTATGCGGTGGTTGGATTGTATTTTTATCCCAATAAGGTAGTTGATGTGGCGAAACATATCAAACCGTCGGCCCGCGGAGAGTTGGAAATTACAACAGTCAATCAAGTCTTTCTGCATGATAAGGAGTTGAAAGTACAGACCCTTGGTCGTGGTTTCGCATGGCTGGATACGGGGACGCATGACTCTCTGTACGAAGCTTCTACTTTTATCGAAGTGATTCAAAAAAGGCAAGGCTTGGAAGTGGCTTGTTTGGAGACGATAGCATATAGCAGAGGTTGGATTTCTAAAGAAAAATTGATAGAGTTGGCCCGTCCGATGTTGAAAAATAAATATGGTCAGTATCTGATGAAAGTGGCCGAAAAAAAATATAATAGTTAATATGAATGTTATAAAAACAGCCATTGAAGGTGTTGTTATTCTTGAGCCCCGTGTCTTTGAAGATGTGCGGGGGTATTTTTATGAGACATATAATCAGAAAGAATTTGATGAAAAGGTTGCTCCGATCCGTTTTATTCAGGACAATGAGAGCAAATCGTCTTATGGTGTGTTGAGGGGTTTGCATTTTCAGAAGGCACCGTATTCGCAGAGCAAGTTGGTTAGGGCCATGAAAGGAGCTGTGCTTGATGTTGCAGTTGATATTCGTAAGGGTTCGCCCACTTTCGGCAAATATGTATCAGCTTTGCTGACAGGTGAAAATCGTAAACAGTTTTTTATTCCTCGCGGGTTTGCACATGGCTTTTCGGTATTGAGTGATGAGGT